>Ga0065711_1043378_pt1 | contig 14765 bp, 10 predicted proteins | sample Hoacrofraction12_FD_59098 | JGI IMG/M metagenome (GOLD analysis project Ga0065711, IMG submission 59098) | Hoatzin crop microbial communities from Cojedes, Venezuela - Epithelial fraction 12 v2 (version 2) | ecosystem: Host-associated > Birds > Digestive system > Esophagus > Crop | place... | reverse complement strand
CCCCCCCCTCCCCCCCCCGAAGTTATGAAAAGACAGCTGCTACTTCTCACTGAGAAGTGTGTTTTGTTTATGGATGGGTTTAGACAGAATGGAAGTTTCTGTCCAGTTTTGCTGCTTGTCATCCTGGCTTTTGTTTCCGACTTGCAATTTGTCCCCTTGTCCCAGTGGGCAGTCCGTGTGTCCATCGATGGAAGCTGGTGTTTCTCTCCATTTTAAAGTCCACGTATCCAGCATGCGCGAGACCTTTTTATGTTCTTTCTCGAGACCTTGTGCATCTTGGGAAAACATGGAAACACATGAACTTGTAAAGCCTCTAGGTTGTTGTTCTCCCATTTACCGATTCGTTGTGATGGAGAGAAAAAGTCTTTCTTCAGGTCAGTGGTTTCAATGGGAGCAGAAGCAATAGAAATGGAGCAGAAATCACAATGAATTACTATTTAATAACTCGGAGGTAGGACTTGATTTCTGCCTTTGCATTATGAGAAACAACAAGGAAAGTTGCCCTGGGGCTGGGGAGGCTTTGATCCTGAGTGGGCAGTGGGAACATCTGGCTGTGCACACATACTCTTGGAAAATCCACAGGACAAATGCAGACATTTCACGCGCCATTTCCCAATTATTATGCTTTTCTCATTTCTGCCTGATTAAGGTTTTCTACAAAATGTGAAAATTGATGTCAGTTTGTTCCGGTTGGTGCTGGTAAATCACTCCTGTGAAGCTGGACTGTGTTGCAAAATGTTTGCCTATTTGAGCAGTTTATCTTTTAATGAGCTGCTATGATCCTTATCTTATTTCAGTCACCCTGGCTCAGTGCTGTGCCCGCTTTGTGAGGGTCTAGGAAGTCCCTGCTCATCTCTGCTACAGCTTTTTGGGATTGTTCTTGAAAGTGGATGTGTCCTTCAAGATGTTGCTTGAGAGATCAGTCCCAAGGCTTTCAATGGCCACTGAGGGATCTGGCTTCCTTTTGTGTTATGGTATCACCTCTTATGGGCCAGGATGATTTTGTACCAAGTAACTTGGAATAGAAAAGAAGGGAATGAGAGTCTAATAGTCCCGAGTTCTCAGTTTAGTAGATGTACAGGTTCTTTAGTTGTCTCTGCAATGTCATTTTGAAACTTCAGGGGCATATTGGAGCAGGCAGGGTGGAAACACAATATTCAGATGGTTGCACTTTTGGGATTTGCATGCGGTGGAGACCTTTGCTCCTGTAGCAAAGGTGGCTCCTGCCTCCAGGAGCATAGGCTATTGCGGTCCCTCCCCTTGTCATAAAACTGAGTAGGCAGGAGGTGTGGAGTTTCCTGAGCTCATCCTTGCTTGTGGCAATCACTGCTTCCCACTCATGGTTGGTTAGGACAAACTATCTGTCCTTCCTCTCCATCCCGCAATCCAGAAAGAGATGACTACAAGCCAGCTCCTCTTTGGCGGGACCTTCAATGTCGTAAGCTCTTTGGAGGCCCACAACAGTGCAGTTTCTCCATGGAGTTTTTCTTAGATGGTCTGGAGTCTGGAAATGATGCCACCATGTTCCCATGGTGTCAGCTGGCCTCAGCTGGCCTCTTCTGTGTGTCTCTTCCAGCAATATATTTGATTCACTACATCTTTCAGATAGCATTGATTTCAGATGAATGTTTCTTATTTTGTATCATATTTCCATTTCTATGTGATAAGGAAACATTTTTTTACTTATGAGATGATGTAGCATACATTGTTTGGAGGGTAATTTCACTAATTCTCCTTGGGTACACTGACAGCACAATTATCATCTCACTTGACAGCTATTCCTTTGAATTTTAAACATCCAAAACATCCAAGGGCATTGGAGGAATTTCATGGTATTACTGTCTGTTGCTAAGAACTGTTTATCTTTTGGGGAGGAGAAAGTGTATTTCTGCAATCCCAGAGAAGACATACCGAAATGTGTAGATGCCAGCTATCTAACAAGAAGAGATTTGGGAAATATTATCCGATTTAAGACTGAAAACTATAACCAGTGAGTTACTGGAGACAACAGTTATAGTCAAACACTTGAGCAAAACAGATAAAACAGAAGAATAAGGAATACTCCTTTGGTAAAACATGGCAGCCTTTGACCGAGTTTCCTACAGAGTGAATGGGAGAGGCAGCTGCCTGTCATATTTGCTCTGAATTTCCTTCACAGCGCGAGCTGGTTCTGCCATGCACTGCTCATTTCAAGAATGATGTGGGAAAAGGAGCTGAAGCAGAATCAGGTCCTGCTGGCCATCATGCGAGTGTTCCAGTGACATGGATGCGTGATGGGCTTGCACCTCTGGAGCAAATCTTTCACATACAAACAGCAACGTGAATAAGGAAAATGTCAGTTGGAGATTCTTCATCAGTAAACGAAATTGTAGTTTTGATGACCCAAACTCAAACATGGTATGTTCAAGAGATCAGTGTTTGGCCAAGTGCATTCACGGGATGGGGCTGAAATCCTGATAGTAGGCAGATGGCAAGAGCTGAGACTTCAGCATCTCCAAAGAGTTATTTCTCTGTCATCCATCAGCTGTTTTCTCCTCCCTCTTGCTAGGATCCTACATAGTTTGTTCAGCTGAAAAGGGGGGAAAAAGTCAAAACTTTCAGAAGGAGCCAGAGATACAAATCATAAAGTTTTACCCATTTGAATGTCCCGGACATGCCTTATAGTGGATTGTGCTTTCTGCATTTTTAATGCATTTTTAATGCAGAAAGCATTAATTTCTCCTCAGTGCGGGCTAAGATGCTGTGCCAGAACTTCGAGGAAGAAAAGTTTGGGACCACTTCATCACTGCTTGACTTGTTTCCCCATTCGGAATGGACCAGAGGATCTTTTTTTTCTGGTGGCTGTAGCATCTTCTCTATTAACCGGTGAAACAGTAAACTAGGAAATAAACATTAATGAGATAATTTCATTTAACACACTGCTGAGATCTGCCTCCTCTGTTGCCTTGGAGATGACACAGCTATTATCTGGCAGGGAAGTGAATGGGCTGTGTAGGATTTGCCCGAAAAGCACACTTGATTTGCTGTTCTGCACCTTTCAAGCAGCTCATACAGCTTCTAGTTTAGGAACAGAGCAGTGGTTCGCTGTGTCCTTCCTGCATCAAAAATAGAGATATATCTGTCAAGAAATAGGTTTTCTATTCATATTTGACTAAAAGCTGAGGTCAGAAAGCTAGGTTTTGTGGTACCTTCATAGTAGAAGAGATGGTTTAAGATGGTGAAGCATTTCTAATTGCAGTAGTTTCAGATGGGTGCTTAGGGCAGAGCTCACCTCGATGCTGAGCACCTGTACTTAAACCCACAGTGTGACCCTGGGAGCCTGGCTGGGATGCTGCAGTCCTTCCTCAGAGGTGTTCAGCAACTGCAGTAAATACAGTTTGTGCAGTGGAAATTCTGGTTGTTCTCTGTGTTGCTGTATGAAGGATCCCTCTGTACAATTACAGACTTTGTGTTTTTATGCATTCTGTCGAGCGCTTCTGCAGCAGGCACTGCTGGACAGCCTAAGAATTGAAGGACTAGACAGGATTAATTCATGTGTGCTTTCTAACCAGTATTCACCAAATTTGGCAACAGTTTCCTATCATTACCTAAAATTAATGTAATTTGTTCCTCATTCCTATTGCCAAGGCAAGAGCCCGTGTTCTGTTCAGCCCTTCTGACTGCCAGTCACTTATTTGATTTTCCCCCATTCCTAGTAAACTGCTAAGATTCATCACCTTCCTTTTTAGCTGATTTAGTGACTTTACTTGTGCTCTTGAATCTTTGCCCTAGCTTCACCTTTTGCTCCCCGGTACGTCTGCAGAGGTTTCCCCAGGTCTCCTTTTGTGGACATTTTTGTCCTCACCTCCTGTAGATGTTGCCATTTCCCCTCTGTGCTCCAGCTTCCTCCCAGCAGCATCTGTTGCTCTCTCTAAGTCTGCTGCTGCCTCCACAGCACTAGGTAAGAATAGTTTCCTAATGGATGCACGCTAATATTTTTTCCCTTTAGAACAAAATCTTTTTTGGAATATTATTAACTAGGTTGATTGCTCAGGCCTGTGTTTGCTGTTGTACGTGTTGTACTTCTTGTGCTTGCAGTCTGTGCAATCAGCAGGATATGGAGGGGATTCTTTGGCACCTTCACTTAATGATATTAGTATTTGTATAGCACTCTGAAAGCTTAAAATGCTAGAAGAGAGATAACTAGTATTATTAATAATGACATGTTCTACTATACAGAATGGAGTTTATGCGTATTCATGGTGATAATCCCCAGTCTCCTCTTTTCCATGCGCTGTTGTCTGTGTGATCTGCCTCCAGCTTATCTTCCTCGGCCCTGTCAGAGCACTTTTCAAACAGCTTTTCTTCATTCTTTGATTAAAGGCACATGGGGGGGAAAAAAAAAAGATTCCTCTTAACATAGAATTCAGCCTTCAGGTTTCAGTGGCCGTGCCCAGGTATGGTGGTCACCAGACCATGCTTGGGGACTTTGATCTAATCAGTTATCCACTAATCTCTCTGATTATCTATTGCTGGCCTAAGATCTGCCATTCATTAAAACCCATTTGGTTTTCAGCAGCAGCTGGGATTTGATCTTCCTGTAGGAGTGCCTTCCTGTGTCCAGGTACTGTTTCATCTGTGCTTTTTACAAATTTAATTTTTATGTCACTCCCTGTAGCTTCTCCTTGGAAAATCAGCTTTGTGGCCAAGGAAGTAGAGCCATGGAGAACTTCTGAATTTTTTTGTACTCTTAATGGCTGAAGCAAAGTTAACGCAAAGTTTTCCCCCTCCGTTTTTGCAAGTTGAAAAAGCTGGGTCAGTTTTGTGTATTTACTCCTCAGCTGTACGCTTCTAAAGTGGTGGGTCACTGCTGGGGCTTGGGGCAGGGAGAGCTGCAAAGCTCTATTGTGTATGTCTATGCTCAAATTTTGAGGAGGTTAAGGCAGGGCGTCCAGAAGAGATGAGTTTTGATGGAGTCAGGGGAGTCGTGGACTTGCTAGGTGACCGTTGTTCTCTTTTGGCCCGCCAAAACTCCTTGCAGCACAAAAATAGATGTGTGCTTGGTAGCACGTTGGCATCATCAGGCTTCAAAGAGCGTGCTTTAAAACTTAGAGGAACCAGCAGCTCTGTTCATTGCCAGCTGACCTGGGATATTTTTGCAGGACCTGCTCAGGTTTCCAGTGCTGGTGGGAAAATTTTGGTGCAATGGTAACCTTTCTGCTGCTTTACCAGGAGTCAAGAAAGATAAAAGCATTTTTTGTGGAAAGGGAGGCACAAAATGAATAATCTGGGTAGCATGGCATCTATATAGAGCTTATCAACATGAATTAGAGGAAGGGTTAATTTGGAGACAGCTGTGCTCCTTCGGAGCAGTTGAAGGGAGTTTTTTTGCTAGGCTCTTAAGTGTGCTCTCTGGGGATAATGAGAGGGAAGGAGCTGAATATGGAAAACTGTGAGCCAATACTGAATCCCCAGAGCAGATATATGTAAGTGCTCTCAGGTGATGCTTTGCAAATATTTTTTTTTCCCCCTATGTGACTAGAACAGGTTTTGAAGTTGTGAGTCAAAACTTTAAAGTGCACTTCAGTTTTGTTGACTTTTAAAAAGGATAGCTAGGGCATTTAGGCTGTAGAGGGGTCTTTACAACAATTTTGACTGTATTCTCAGCTCATGTGGTGGGAGGACCAAGATAGCACAGGGACCAGTCTCAATGCAGAGCAGCAATTAAATGACGGGTTCACTCCTCCAAGCTGTGTCACTCTATGAACCAAACCACAAATTTTCATAGGGCAGAGTCCTGAGCACATATCCTGGAAATCAGAAGGGGAGTGGGGAGGCTGGTTTCAGCAATAGATCAGAAACCAGAGCCATCAGCCCTCATTGTGGGATAAAGATGCTGGTTGCCTACTTTTAGGCAAATCTTACTGCTCTGAATGCCCATGGTAAATATTTTACGGTGATGGTTAGAGATGCTGAGCACTTCTTGTTCTTCTGTGCTTAAGTGGAAACTGAGGATATTCAGGACTTGCAAAAATTTATTGCCTCAAGATGGTTGTCCAGAGTGGGGGGACAACAAATGAGGACCCTATTCTAGCAGGGGTCTGCTTAGCTGCACACTTAGGACTACTGGCTGGGAACCATGTCTATGGAGACCCTCGAGAAAGAAAAGGTGAATATTTTCAGGGAAATGTTATTTGGACTATGTCATGTGTATCTTCTGCTGGGTTAGAGAGTGAGAGTGGAAAAGGGGCTGCAGCCTTTCAAAGAGGCTGAAGTCCCAGATATACGGTGGAGACGTAGGACTTGCCATGCCCATCAGCCAGGAAGATTCAGAAGAACTGGGGTGCACTGCATCTTTTCTGTCTGTGAAGTAGAGGTAAATTATTGCAATCTTGGAGTTTTTCAGGTGAAACTCTGTGCAAGTGAGTTGCCAAATTCTGTGCCTCCCTCCCATTCTGCGGGAGGTCCTGGGGTGCATATGCCTTGTCTAGGTACCTGCTGCTAGTGGTCTGAAATGCAGAATGCCAGAATTTCCCCCTTATCCGGATCAATTTTTTTGGTATATCATCTCCTTTCTGACCCAATTCTCTTAGAACTTCCAAGCATCAGTACAGTAAGGGCCACAGAAACATGAAAATAACTTGAAGTGCGCTGAAGGGGAGAATGAGGCCTTCTGAGGAAATTAATTTTTTAGTTTTAGAAAAATGTGATGACCAAAATCAAATTATCAAACCCTTGCCAATAAAAAAATCAACAATATTAAGTTGACGCTTCTCTTTCAATTACCTGCAGCATGTTCAGAGACTGGAGTATAAACAGCAATTCAATGCTGCCTACTGCACAGAGGCTTTAATTAACTCTAATGATAATTGCAGAGCATGCATTGCCATTTTGGGCAACAATTACCCAGCTTATGTGGGGAATCTTCTGTCTGTGAAAAGTGATGGGGGGGAAAAAATAGCATCTGAATATATATGCTCATTACTAGCTCTTAGACTTTGTTAGATAGAGGAATATGCTTTCAGCCCTGAGAGTGCTGAAAAACGCACGGTCCTTGCTGCGTGCACTCCTCCTGCCATGCAAACTCCGGAGAACTGGAGCCTGGCTTAGTATTTGTTTTTACTCTGAAAAAGCAGAGGTGATCTCTTTGTTTATTTTTCAGCATTTTAAAGGCCTTTCTGAATGGTGACAAAAACACTGAATTTTTGTTCTTTGGAAGCATACTAGCTTTGGAAACACCCAATACTAGAATGGATATACGCTGTTGTAAGATATGTAGGCTATTTCAAACTAGCCTATGTTAGTAAGGTTGGCACGTGTGGTTGGCATGCTTTCTTTGGCTGTCTTCAACAACCCAGCCTAAATGTAGCTGATTTTGAGAGCGTAAACAGCCTCATTCTGTGAACGTTCTTATATAAACCTATCTTTATTAATTTTGGAAGTTTTCGTGGATGCAGGTGGGACATACCCTTAGCGAACAAGTAAATTTCCACCAACAATCAACCTCAAATGACCTTAGTACCTTTCCTGAAATGTACCCTTCTTTCCTTTTTCTCCTTTTTTACAACTCCATCAGAATTAAAAGTATTGAAGACTTGTTGATTAGCTTGTGTTAATCTCACCCTGGAAATGGAGTCCCACCTCCCTGGGATTCCTGTTGTAGCCTGTTGTTGTAGGGAAGTTATCTCACCTGCTCAGAAGCATCACGTATTAAAAAATGAGGATTTTGTTTTTATTTCAGAAAGTTGGAAATTAGCTTGGGGGATAAAATGGCTCAGTGTTCGTTTTTGTTTGTGGTTTTTTTCTTTCACTGAACAGGTTTGATGGACTTTCTTTCAGAATGCGCGTATTTTTGTAAGGAGGACTGTGAAATGATCTCTAAATGTTGCATTCCACATTTATCAACAATCTAAAGCATAAAGAAAGTGGATGAAAAGCCTGTCTTTTTTACTTTTGACTAGAAGAGGTTGAAAAAGAGCTAGTGCCATAAAGACACAAAAGAACCTCCCTTACAAAGACTGTTGTGAATGTGTACCGTAGACATTTTGAAAACTAAGCTAATCATCTTATTTCAAAAGTTGAAAGAACATGGCCAAAATGTTTCTATTTTTCTGCTTCCTGATGTTAGAAAACATATCAGATGGGCAAAATGTTTATAGACTGTGGTGGTCCGGGCCACCTGCCCATCTCGGAAGAAGCCAACATTGTGTTCTTGCCTTGGTTGCAAGAGCAGTGAGCTGGGACGAGCTGGCACTTTCCTTGTCTTTGTGACAGGAGCAGTGAGCTGGGGTGATCAAGTGCTCCTTGACCGTACCCGGAACTCCCGCTGCCTGGGTCACAGCCCTGTGTGGCAGGTGCCAGAGCTGTGCAGTCTGGAAAGTACAGGGATTGTGTGGTTGCTGCTAAGATGTCAGAATCACCCAACACAGATTGTGACCAGAATAGGGGAGAAAAAAAAAAAAAAAATCAAAGTCAATCATCTCATGACCCTGTAATCAGCAGTCCTAAATGAAGCCCTCTGAGACCTACTGGACCGCGGTGGCTGTGCCCAGCATGTCCCTCCGAGTGCGATGCCTCTTGGAGCTCGCAGACCCTCAAGTTTGCAAAGCTTGGAGCACCGTCACCAAAACCTGATGATAGTACCTGGACCAAAACCCCTCACTTGTTGAGGCTCAACCCTTGCCCGCTGAGAAATGCCGAGACATTTGAAGTGAGAGGAATTTTGAACAGGTATACTTTTGTGTATTTATGTATCTTTGTGACTCTGTGTGTGTGTATGAATTGATTCAAGTATCTGATAGCAAGTATAGTCTAAATATTGCCATCTCGAATCTATAATTAAGTCGCTGTTGTGATTAAAGTAAATTCTATTAACTCACTTCATAAATGTTAAATTAATCAATGTTTAAGTGCTGCTGAAAATCTTGTGATCCACCTTAAATCTGTGAATGAACCCTGTAGAAATCATTCTAACTTGATTTTCCCATGCCTGTTCCATCAGTGTAGTAACTATTAGAGTGAACCTTGCCATTGAACTTTCTGAAGTCACACCTTTATAAATTCCTATTAGAATCACTTCTGCTAATACCTTTGGTGGTGATTCTTTAAGTGGCCTAAACCACTCATTTGTGACAGAGATAAAAATAAATTTTAGGAAATGCTTTTCTCCAAAGGATCAAATGGGATAGTTGTATTAATTCTTTATAAACCCTAAGCTGTACTTCTTCCTTGGAAAGGATGAAAAAGAAACAAAAAGCAGACAATATTTAAAGAATGTGTTGGAGGTTCTGTATTTGGTGGAAATATTTCCTTAACCTGAAGAGACCATGAGGTGATGTAATCAGTCTTTTCATATCTATACTGTGTGGTGGTGTTAGGTGGAATAAGCTTGACAACAGCTGAGGGGAAGATTGCTTATTTAATTCATAGCTCCCTTATTAGTTTAGTGTTATTCCCTCAGCCTTAGGGCTCTTGCAGAGGTGACTTCTAGTTCAACTGGCAGTGTCCACTGCTTGATCTGATACCATTCTGGGACTTCCTGATGAGTCGTTACTAATAATTTGGGTGTGAGATGAGGGAGAACCAGTAGAGAAAACTCTGAACTGATTACTATGCTACTGCAGTGATAGCGATTTTTGTAATTTGGAGTTCAAAAGGAGATAAGGACCCATTTGGACATAGACTGCAGTTGCTGCGTGTGATTATAAATGTATTTCTTGCTGGCTATTTCATGCTGAGGATCCCTAGAATGTTCAAGCTGATAAAAGGTTGGTGAATCCTGTTTTGCATCAACCCTAATGAGGCACCAGTCCTACAGTAAAAGGCCTGGAAATGATTCTGAAAGCATTATACCACCACGTGATATATGCTTGCTGAGTACGTATGTGTGCTTATGTGTAATAGCCATTTGGAGGTGGGAAAAAGCCCCTTTAAAACTCTACTTTGTCCTCATTCAATTATGAATTCTCCAACAGCGCTTATTTTCCTAGAATTCTGGTGAACTGCGCTTGACTCTTACCATGACATAAATCCATACCTAGTCACAAAGAAGGTGGCCAAACCTGGAAGATACAACTAGTTTTTAAGTTCTGCTAGTATTGCTGACAGAGAACAGCACTCTAAGTGCTGTGCTTTGAAGTAGCACAGCAAGGTGAGTGTTTTCCAGGGTTATAATACATGTGGGAACTTTGCAATTACTCCTAGCTATTGTATGGTAATCAGGCGTACAGACTTGGGAACAACTGTGCTACTGCTGTGCTACAGCTATTTTTTCTCTCTCCAGTTCTGTCAGGAAAAGACCATTAATTAAACTTCAACCCTCCAGCAACCCGCCACTCCAGTCTCAAAAGTTGTATTTTCTTCTTCTTTGTTCATGTCCCAGAATTTATTAATTTTCAAGATTGTATGTTTTGTGCCTTGGAGTAGTTCAGGCTCCAGTAAGCATGTGAAGCTTGTAGGCGCCCACAGAACGGTCATTCAGGAAAAATCCCTGTTTGCGTAGCCCGTTGACCTTTAGAGGTGAAATGCTTGTGAATGTCACCGCAGTACTTCTTGCACTGTCAAATGACTGGGTGAGGCTTGTGTGCATCAGTGGAGCCGTTACAATACTTGGCTTTGCCATGCTGAGCCTGGGAAATGCTGGATGTTGGAGGTGTCTTTCGGAGCATGTTGCAATGGGAAGGATATGACTTCTGGGGGTTTTGCACAGAAACAAGGCATCTATGTTTTTCCTGGTTTGCAGGGTCAAGGTGCTGGTCTTGACAAAGAATGTGTCAAATTCGTGTGATGAAGTTTAGCAGCAAATAAAAGAGGAACTGTTGTATTTCTAGTCTTAAAGCAGTTGATTCCTTTACATCTTTCTGTGCAATAATCTCAGTATCTGTGCTGTTTAGGAATGGAATTTTGTGATGTAGCACAGGCAAAGAATGCAACTTCAATCAAAGCACTGCGGACGCTGTCGGTTTTATCTGTTTCACAGTCCCATCTGCTTTTGCAAACGAATAGGTCAGGGCTGATCACTACTGGGACTGGCTAACCCTAGGGGTCTGCAGAAACATGTCTAGGTCCAGTGCTACCCTGATCACCAGTGCTACGAACAGCCCTAACTTTAGCTTCAGATCCTGATCTTGAATCTATATTCCAGTACATATCAGCACTCCATTCTTGTAGTCCTAGCATGAGGCTGAGCATGATCAGACTGGAAAACCCCAATGTGCTCCCCAGTCATCTGCTCTCCTGTTACCACCCAAGAGGGCTGGGATCCAGTCAGGATTCAAGCCCATTTCTCGTTCTTACTTTCTGTCTGGAACTGCAGGAGTTTGTTTTAATAACATTTCCATCTTCAGGTCTGATTGATTTTGCCATTGCAATTTTTTTTTTTTTTTTAAAAAAAGCCTCCCAGGTTCAGGCTCTGCTTCTTGGAGGTTTTCGGTGTTGCTGCTGTTGCAGTCTCAGTTTCCTTCTGGCTTTTTCCTTGTCTCTGAGCAGAGGAGCTTTTGCAGTCCTCATTTGACTTCTCTGGCTTCATTTCGCCCCCAGGTCTGTGTCTCCACTGCACTAGGCATGTGCTTGAGTACCAGCGGTATCTACTGATACGCAGGAGCCTCCCATGGAGATAATTTCTTTGCCATGCTGGGTTGGTGGGCATTCGATGTGGTGGCAGGAGGACTTTCTCTGCTAATCTTGTTTTCTGGCTGAGCTTGTGCAACCACTGCTTTCAAATAATCCTGATGGTGGCTTGGCTCTTGAATGCCAATAGCGTGCCTATTCTGAAAGGGGATTTGGGCAGAACATACATTTCATTTCCTGCTGCTCTAGCACTTTTTGTTGGTGCAGTAAGTCCTTTCTGATATACAAGAATCTCAGTGTCTTGTAATCTCTGATGTGTCGTACTCTGTTTGACTCTTTTCTCTCATAGTAGGAAAACTAGATGGGCAGCAGCACAATAACTCTCCCAGAACAAGGTCCTGTGTTTGTGCTAGAAAAATATATAGACTGTGAAAGACATGAAGGGTAACAGATAGGATGGGAGTTGATCAGAGTGCCTTTATTGGTGGTTGTTGATGAGCATACAGGAGGATGTTATCAGATCTCTGTATAAACTCTCATGAATTAAGCTGCTGTGATGTAAATTGTCTTGTCACTTCTTGTGCTAATCGAGAAGTATGGGGGCAGTCAAAGCTAGAGGTGACACCGGTACTTTGGGCAATTTCCTGAAGATATATGTGGAAAGAGGAACCTGAAGTCTGCAGTGAACAGAAGGTAAGTGCTGCAATGTGGGCTCTTCTGCTGCACTGCCCCTGCTAAGCCGTCCTTGCTCACAGGTCTGCCGTACAGCATTTCCCAACCTGTCCTTGCTCACAGCCCTTTGAGGGTGTTAAACTGGTGCTTCTGCCAGAGCCTAGCAACCAGGTTAACCAAAGCCCTCATATTACTCAGGCTGGCTGTTGCTTGAGCTTGTGTAAACTGCTGTTTATGGTGCGCAGCGAACTCCCAAGTGTAAGCTATTGATTGCATTGAAAATAAGTGGCTTCTGAGAAGTCTCACATCACTGCTCTGCAAGAAGGTTGTGTGATGCTAATTGCTCTGACTCAAGGGGCAAAGCAAACTTCAATTTATAAATTCATTATTGCACTGCAGCTATGGCCTTTATTGGCTTCTCACAGGTAATTGTATTGCAGGAAACTCCTCTGATCAAGAACAAAATTATTTATAAGACTTAATAGCAACCAGTTTTAAAGAAACGTTGAGCATTGTCAAAACCAGTGGAGCAAAAACTCTGCGCACATTGATAGGTAGAATAATTAATGCAAACTCCAAAAATACTAATCTGTTGGCACAGTGTCCTGTAACAGCAATAACAGATGCGGCTATGGGTCCAGAGAGAAAACAGATCAGATCTGCAATTGGAAATAGGAAATAATGTCTTTTTAGGCAGAAGCTTCCTAGACCTTTTGTGAACAAAGACCTACCCCAGTTTAGAGAATCTACCTGCAGATGTTCTGGACATGCAAGGTTCATCCTTCTTTTCTAGTTCTCTGGCTGGAGCTTGGACCGCTGAAACATTTCTGTGTTGGAACATATAGAGACCTCAATAACTTGATGAGTGTATTGGAACAAATGAGCAGCCCGGATTGCCATTGCACAGTGCAGTCGCACAGCTGCGCTGCCACAGATGCCCAGCCAAGTTCTCTGGAGTTTTAAATAAGATGCAGTTGAGCTACCTGGGCTACACTGATATAGAAATAACAGTAGCAAAGAGTTTCTGGTTCAGAGAGAGAAATACAGAATTTTACTCTCCTTTTAAGACTTCAGCTGCCCTTATTTGTAAAATTTGAGGGCTGTTTAGTTAAGCACTGGTGCTCCAGTTGTGCACAGTGCCACAGCTCCTTTACAGCTGGCTTGAGGAACCAGGACACCATTTCCTTATGACAATTTTATCTGACGTGGTTTCTGAAAGAATTGCACTTTGCAATTGCAAGTACTTTCATATCCTAGCATTAATTTTATGATTATATTGTGTGAAAGTCACATCTAGAGTCTCTAATTAGGATTTAGGATCCCATTAGTCAAGCTGATCTCATGACAATGAGACATCTGATAATGACGAGACAGTGGAAAGGAAGCATTTCTTGTTAAATAGCTCATTGATGTTTTCCAAATGGTCAAGAAACATTAATGAATAAGTCCTCCTCGGGCCGCCTTTGGGGAAAATAACTACGGGTGAAGTGCTGAGTGTTATTTGGCCGGTTCTTTCTGTGAGCGCTGTAACTAACAGGTTGGCATTAGAGCTGCTGTTTTACGGGGTGCACAACAGCAGGAACTTTTGCTGTGGTACTGGGGGAGAGGTTTTACATGAAAGTCTTTAATATTACAAGCAAAAAAAATGCAGGAAGCCCATCATGGTTAACAGCTGCTGCGTCCTGGAGACAGTCAGCCTTACTGGAGAAAGGAGGGTTTTAGGTTTTTGGAGAACACCTTGTGGGAGATGCAAAGCAAGTAAGCCGAGGCACCAAGCTGAGGGGCTGAGGCTCTTCAGCAAGGGCAGGAGGGCACACACAGGAGTGTCTCCTTCTCACTAGCTGGGTTGGAAAGAAAGGAGTCTTACAGGGAAGCGATGGGGAAAGGGATTTGGGAGAAACGAGGTGCGCTGCTAGCTTCTGTCAAGAGTAATCTGCAGCAGGCAATTAGCAGCGAGCTCGCTAACTGAGCACGAAATGAGGGTGGATCTGGTCAAGGGCCGTGAATTCACTGCTAATTCTTGTGCTTGTTATTCTCCCAGGGAAGGAGTGAGAGCCGAGCCTGTGCTTCAATGTCTATGCTGGTCATGCCTCTTTCTGGCATGATTTTATTTTTCTCTCTTATGAATATTCTTAAGAGATAAAACTTGAGGTGAGGGAGTGAGGAGAGTTTATTTTCCCAGTGAGCTGCTGCCTGTCCTTTCTGCCAAAGGTCTGTTGTGGTATCTTCATGATTTGCTGCATCTTCTCCCACCCACTGGACCTGAACTGCTGTCTGAGCATCACTTCATCACAGCTGGGGGGAGAGCAAAAGCCCTGGCAAGAAAAGGTACCAGGTTGGTGCTGCCTGGAGGCAAAGCAGACTGACCCAGGGAAAGGGCTAGAAATGAGAGGTTGAGAAATTGTGCTCTTTGTCCCAGGAATCACAGAATCACAGAATGGTAGGGGGGTTGGAAGGGACCTCTGTGGGTCATCTAGTCCAACCCTCCTGCCGAAGCAGGGTCACCTACAGCAGGCTGCACAGGACCTTGTCCAGCCGGGTCTTGA
>Ga0065711_1043381_pt1 | contig 14766 bp, 10 predicted proteins | sample Hoacrofraction12_FD_59098 | JGI IMG/M metagenome (GOLD analysis project Ga0065711, IMG submission 59098) | Hoatzin crop microbial communities from Cojedes, Venezuela - Epithelial fraction 12 v2 (version 2) | ecosystem: Host-associated > Birds > Digestive system > Esophagus > Crop | place... | reverse complement strand
GCAGCTCTGACTCAGCGGGGGGGGAGTCGAGTGTGACAGCGGCCAAACCCCCTCACGGATAAGAGCAGCCCCCAGGGAGCGCGAGCGACCAGAGGCGGCGCAGCAGAGGTCTCTGAAAGGCATATCCAAAGGCACTAGATCCTTTTCTTTAGTAACAGAATTGTATCATAGTGCTCTCCTGAATTCAATGGCAGGTTAGTTTGCACCCCAAGCTCCAACTTCAAAACTCCAAGCCTCAGATTCAGGCATTTTTTTCCAGAAGTGAGACACAGACCTGAACAGAGGAAACATTTATCTTTCTTTGACCCTTCCAAGGGCCAAGAGTGGATGACTGCTTTTCTTGATCAGAATCAATGCTCCAACACAGTCAATTTAATTCCAATTTTGTTTGAAAGGATCTTTTGGAGAGCAGCTGGTGCCATATTTCACCTAACACAGGGTCAAGCCCAGAGTTACATTAGGTTGCTCAAGGCCCACTAGTCCCTTTCAGCTGCTATAATTTTTTCTCTCCAGATGATCTTCCTGCGTTTCAAACGTGCTGTCTTGGTATAAGCTAGTTATTTCAGGTACCAGGATCAGGGAAACAGCTACACCTGGAGTAGTTCAGCTCCATCTTGGCCTATCCTGTCTTTTCTACTCTCTGTGTTTTTCTTTCATGACATACTTATCAAGTTTCCACTACTGTCCTTCATGACCACATCTCTTCCTTATAACATCATTTCTTCTGTCCTTTCTGCTCTTACTTTTTTTCATCTTGCTTTGAATATGCCTTCCAATCACTGCCATTCATCCGACTTTCCCCCAGACCCAGCCCTCCACAGCCCCCTCGCTTGGATGGCTCTCTTTGATGCAGACTTCATAACTGCAGATGTATAAATATGGTGAACTACTCCGACTGGAGTGTTCTGACATAAAGCAAGGAAAAAGTGAAAAGGGGACTTGATTATGGCTATAACAACAACGCTATTCACACAGAATACATTACTGCATAGAGAAAGAGTTGATCTACCTTGTAGGCAAACCACTATACTGATTCGGACTGGGAGACCGTTGCACATTTAGGAGTTTGTGTTCCACAGAACAGTTAACCTGAGGAGGCTCTGTGCTGTGCTGTGCTGTCCTCTCATGGCTTGCAGGGCTGTGTTGCACTGCACAAATGCTTTGCCTGCAGGATAAACTCAGGAGCTCATTGCAGCAGAGGAGCTTGCAGGTAGCTGCCACTCAGTACCAGCCATTGGGCCACCTGCGTGCCCTTGCCTGTATCTGACAGAGCAGCAAGTAAATCTCAATTTTCTAATATGCCTCAAATACTTCATTCCAATTTTGAATTAAACAATAAATGCATAAATACACAAATACATGAAGGATTCAGAATAGTAATGACGATTTGAGAGAAGCCTGGTGTGATTTCTTCCAGTAATATGAAGAGAATCCTGTGGGAATGCATTCTGTGTTTCACAGTCATTAACATCTAAATTTTCCAGGTGAACATTTCAATATGGAAGAGGAACAAAAAAATAGAAACTAAAATTTTCTGTGGGAAACTCGTATTTTAGAAGAGGAGAAAGAGAACAGAATAACTGGTCCATGAAAGGTGCCATATTATAATTGACTTTATTTTCCTTGAAATCTAGTGTCAAGCAGCAATGATGGTTAGCACAATGCGATTTAAAATCTTCTGCTATATTTATGTTTGGAAGAACACATTTGCTGATTTGCACTTATTTCAGAAACTGGAGCTGAGCTGTTCCTGATCTGGATTTTTACGTCTAAAATCTAGGTCAAAGTTCTCACACCAAAAGAGCCACAGACACGGTCATACAGACTGTCTGTAGCGGCAGACATGAAGGTGAGCCGGATTCGCTCTTTCACCCACTCTGCCATCCCTGTTGTCCTGGAGTTTCCCAGGTGGAAAGATCAGCTGGTGTATTGCAACCTACAGCCATAGATAATTCACAGGCAGTGTGGACAAGTAGGAATTTTGGACCTGAATGTGAGTGTAAGCCTTGGATCTGCATGGTGCAGGCTTCACTTGTACTCCCTGCCCACAGAAGCTACACAACAGTGCGGTAACACAGCCTTCCCAGAAGCCTGTTAGTAAAGTGCATCTGACACGAGTGAATCCCTCCAAAATGTCAGTGCGGTTATTTTAGTTACATGTTCAAGATCTCACAAATCCTCATGTATATGAAGGACCAGGAGGTTTGGATTTCCTTGTGCCTGGCTGACATGCCTGTCAATCCCCTAAGGAAAACATGGGGCAAGCAGAAAAGCATGCTAAATTTTAAAAAATCAAGAGCAAAGAAACACAATAACCCACCAGGTGCACATGAGGAGATGCCTTTCCACAGTGGAAATATTCTTCGTAGACTGTCTTGGAAGAAATAAAACTATAATTCAAATAAGAATACACCTTCTAATAAAACAGTCATTGTCTGTCAATGAAAGGTATCAGAAAAGCTAGCCATACACCTAGACATGAATGTACAGCTCTATTTCAGACTCCTTGGAGTATCTCACTTGCCTTGTGGCTGACACTCCAGAAGAGTAGTAATCTCCTGCTGGTTGTGTTCATCACATCAGATACCCGATGGCATCTCAGTCATCTCTATTATTCCCCCAGCAGTTTTCATAGCCTCCTACTTCAGAGTTTAAGATATCATCTCTGATGCTTCCATATCACAAGGAATCTAACACGGAGCAGGTCAGTCCACGTTCACTGACATGATATTCAAACTTTCCCCTGTGGTACTGGCAGAAATTTACCCAATCAGAATTGGACTTCTGTGGTCCACGCTCCTGCTACCACAGCTTTATACTGAATGGAGAGGCATTTCTAGACAAGGTTTCACCACATATTTAAGCAGACATCTAAATGTATCTGTGAAAAGCACCTGTGAAGCTCTTCTTTCTCAGTTATGAAGAGATTTTAAGGTAACTCAAATGACAGAATCACAGAATCATAGAATGCTTAGGGTTGGAAGGGACCTTTAAAGGTCAATGTTCGTAACAATGTTGTAAACATCTGAAGTGACATGCAGTAAGCAGTGTTTTATGTGGGTCATCTTCAGAAAAATTCAGCTGAGGTTGGAAAGGACCTCTGGAGAGCATCTAGTCCATGTCCTCTGCTCAAAGCAGGGTCAGATACAGCAAGTTTCTCAGGGCCATATCCAGCTAGGTGTTCAATTAGTTCCAAGAACACAGATTCCGCAGGCTCTCTGGGAAACCTGTTCCAGTGTTCAACCATCCCCACAGTAAAAATGTTTTCTCTTATGTTTAAATGGAATTTCTTGTCTTTGAATTTGTGTTGATTGTCTCTTCTTCTTTCCGTAGACATTACTGACAAGATTCTGAGCCCATCTTCTTTGAATCCTCCTGCCAAGCATTTATAGAAATTGACTGGTTCCCCCTGAGCCTTCTCTTCTCCCTGCTGAACAGTCCCGGCTCTCTCGGTCTCTCCTCATGTGAAAGATGCTCCTGTCCCTGAATCACATTTGTGGCCCCTTTCTGGACTCTGTTGAGTATGTCCACACCTTTCTTGTATTGGGGTGCCCAGAACTGGACACAGTACTCCAAGAGTGTCATTGCTGGTGATGAGTAGAAAGGAAGGATGACCTCCCTCGACCTGCTGGTGCTGCTCTTCCTAATGCAGACCAGGATACCGTTAGGCTTCTCTGCCACAGGAGAACGCTGCTGGCTTATGTTCAACTAAGTGTTCACCGAGACCCGGAGGCCTTGACTGAAAAGCTGCTCTCCAGCTTGTCAGCCCCCAACCTGTCCTGGTGCCTGGGGTTTTTCTGTTCCACGTGCAGGACTTTGCACTCCCCTTTCTGGCACTTCATGAGGTTCCTGTTGATCCATTTCTCCAACCTGTCAAGACTCCGCTGAATTACCAACCAGTCCTCTCAGTTTTGTATTATCTGCAGACTTGCTGAGGGTGCACTTGGTCCCATCATCTGAGTCACTAATGATGATGTTAAAAGTATCAGACCTAGAGTTCAGTTCTGCAATACACCATTAGTGCCTGGCCTCAAGCCAAACTTCATGCCACAGAACGCAACTCTCTGGGCCCACACATTTAGGCAATTTTTCAATCTCACCCCACTGTCCATTTAGTTAGTCCTCTCTATGTGCATGAGGATGTGAAGGGAGACAGTGTCGAAAGCCTTACTAAGAGGACGGTAAACAACATCTGCTGCTCTCTGTTCATCCACCAAGCCAGTTGTCTCATTGTAGAAGGCTGTCATGTTGGCTAATCATGATTTGCCCTGCATAAATACATGCTGAGTAGTCCTCGTTGGCTTCTTATCTTCAATGTGTTTGGAAAAGTCTTCCAGGAGGATTTTCTCAATCATCTTCCCAGGGATGGAAGTGTGGCTGAATGACCTGAGACTTCTCAGATCCTCCTTGCAGCTCTTTCTGAAGACAGGAAAGACATCTTTCTTCTAGTCATGAGAAAACTCCCTCTATTGCTATGACCTCTCAAAAATGATTGAGAGTGGCCTTGCAATGACATCAGCCAGCACCACCAGAAATTATGGGCATATCCCATCAGGTCCTGTTGTCCCAAAAATCGGGGTTTGTTTACCCAATGTGCAGTATGCCAATATACACACAGAGCAGAGGTGTTTTATTACATAGCTGCGCAAATATGAATGTCTGTCCCAAGACAGCACACCTCGTTCACAAATTGACAGTCATTTATACAGTTAACATTACCATATTCATCTTTCTAATACGTATGCATTGTTATTCTGTTAAAAGATCAGTTAAAGTCTCTTTGTCCAGCATGTAAATTAATACGCATGCTCAGTAACTTCCTATTTTGAGTCTGGGGTACAACCGGACTTGGTGGTCCATGGGTCAGTGGTCGCAGTCCCCTCCTGATGGAATGACCTTTTCCCTAGTCACCTGTTTTTTTGGCAATCTCAACAGCTTTTCACAGCTCGTTAGCTATTCTTACAATTCATTACTCTTTGGTTCTATTTTGGACAGGTACATCCTGCTAATGAAACAATAACAGAGCTCTCAGCCCCTCATGCTTGCAGTCTCTCATCTTTTATGAACCTACTAAATGTATTCCATAACTGCAAATCTTCAGGTGGAGCACGAGCCCTCCTACTGGTGCCAGAAGTCACCAGCTTCCAGCTTTTGCCTTTGTGATAGTGTCCACTTCCTTATCTGATGTGCACTGAACACTGCTCCTTTCACCCACCTGGAATTTTGGCTCTTCAAGCTGCACAGTCTTGGATAAGACTGTATCTGAAGGGGGGCTACAAGAAAGCTGGAGAGGGACATTTTACAAGGGCATGTAGTGATAGAACAAGGGATAATGGCTTCAAGCTGAAAGAGGGTAGATTTAGATTAAAGTAAGACATTCTTCACTATGAGGGTTGTGAGACGCTGGAACATGTCGCCCAGAGGAGTTGTGGATGCTCCCTCCCTAGAAGTGTTCAAGGCCAGGTTGGATGGGGCTTTGAGCAACCTGGTCTAGTACAAGATGTCCCTGCCCATGGCAGGGGGATTGGAACTAGATGATCTATAAGGTCCCTTCTGACCCAAAGCATTCTATGATTCTGTGAAGCTCCGGCCATTCTCTTTCTTTTCAACTCTGATGCTGTGAAGTCTGCTGACCTCCTCCTACAGATCCTTTGCTTTGAGACATAGATCCTCAACAAGCACAATTCTGCAAGCTGCAAGGCCACCTTCTGCTTCTCTAGCCTGAGCAAGAGGCCACAGGCACTCCCTGCAGCCTGAGACCTGCAGAACTGCAGCCTTCTCTTGTAGCTCCATTTTGATGGAGGCCTCTGACATTACTCCAACAGCTGCTGGAGACCTGTCCTGGTTTTGGCTGGGATAGAGTTAATTTTCCTCCCAGCAGCTGCTGTTTTTTTGATTTAGTACCAGAAGAATGTTGATAACACTGATGATTTCAGTTGCTGCTATGAAATCAAAGGCTTTTTCCAATTCCTCATACTCAGTAGGTGTGAAGGAGGTGGGAGGGAGTGTAGCTAGACATATAGTCCAAGGTGGCCAATGGAAATATTCTATGACACAGACATCATGATCAGTTCATGAATGGTGTTGGGCGAGGGGCAAGAGACTGTCTGCTTTTCCTGTTTCCATGAGTTAGAATCCTCTCTTATGCTGGAGTTCAAAATTTGGGATTTCAGGGTTCTGTGATTCCTGCTCAGGTACTGGCTGCGAATTGGTCATTGGGTGGTGAGAAAAATGGTATTGTATGTAGCTTGTTTTGCATATTCATTATTATTGTTATTATTATTATCATCATCATTAGTATTAATATTAGTATTTACTTTGTAGTCTTATTAAATTGTCTTTATCTCAACTCATGTGTTTCCCCTTTTGTCCCTTTCTCCTCCCCATACTGCTGCGGTGGAGGGGGCGGGATGAGCAAGCAGCTGTCTAGTGCTTAGTTGCTGGTGGCCAAGTTAAACCACCACAAGACCATACACTGTAATGTGGAATCATGATTGTGGAGAGAGTGGATGCTATCCTCAGCAGAGCTGCTTGCCCCTTTCTGTGTGCCCTCCTGTGTGAGCTGCTGTGCAAACTGCTGCAATAGTAGGCTGCCACTGTTCATTGTGCTCTCAGAAGAGTTCATATGGGTAAATCTACACTATGCTGCATAATTCTTGTGTTTTATCTTAATCCTGTTCTTCAAACTGATGAGTGTGGTGAATGACTTCACGGACCCCAATCTTGTGCTCGATCAGAATCATTTTATTGCTCAAGTGAATACCTTATATACAATACAATAGTTACTAGAGCCAATCAACTTTGGATTCGTGGCTTTGGGAATGCCAGTTCACGGTTGCTGTTTTCCAGGATCTTCTGCAGCTGGATGTGTGAAAACAGCTTATCTCCTGAGAACAGAGAAGGCAGGCACAGGACGCACTGATCTTTCAGGGTTATGAGGCACTGCTGTTCTGTCTCAAGTTCTACGGTTTCCCACATCTTCTCCTTTTTTGTTTAGCCAGACACTGTTGATGATAAGAACTGACATAATTTGGCCTTCAGCTTTCTACCACTTTCTCAGAGGCCCACACAAACTACAATACTAAAAACAGACATAAGAATACAAACGCTAATAGAAGACATAGAGATGTGAAGTGCATACCATAACCTGCTGGGTGTAAAGAAGGATCAAATTAACCTGAGAATAATACATATTGATGGCAAATCTGTTACATAACATATAGGTGTAGACTGACTTACTTGCATCCAATTTACTTTCTGTGTGGATGGTGGGATCCAAGCAGAACCTGACCACAACATATCATTATTGCCAATCAGAGGGGATGCATCCCCCCATGTCAGGAGTTGAAATAATGGTGGATCAATGATATAAGCTTAGTAAATTTGCACTTGGCTTGTAGGTATACTCATCACACATACAAACATCCATAACAGTTAGTATTAGCTATTCATATTAATCACCTAGGCTAAAATCAATGTATCTAAGGGTATAACTCATTAACTATATAAGCTAAAGTCAAAAGCATAAATTTGCAAACTTTACCACATCTATTCCCTGTTGCATCAAATGCTTCCACAGCCCTGAGAAATCAGAATCCAGATACAACAGTCCAAAGTCAAAAACCAGAAATAATCAATACCTGCAGAACTCACCAAACCGAAGACCCAAAGGCAGTTACTTGGTCCAAACAAATCCATTAGATCACAGAAACCAAATAAATCCATCAGATCACAGAAATACAAACACTATGACAGCAAACACATATAACCACACAATCGTAGTTGCAACCGCACACGCACAAGCACACCAAGTTTTCAACATAAATCCAAATATTACAAATAGACAGAGACTTACAATAATATTCAACATTTAACAGATAAATTCCCGAGCTTCGGTTTTAGGAAGAGTACTCTCTTTTTAGTTCTGTTTTAGGAAGGGCATTAGGAATACATGAGGAAGAACTTCTTCCCTTTGAGGGTGACGGAGCACTGGAACAGCTGCCCAGGGAGGCTTTGGAGTCTCCTTCTCTGGAGGTATTCAAGATCCGCCTGTACAAGTTCCTGTGCAGCCTGCTGTAGGTGACCCTGCTTCGGCAGGAGGGTTGGACTAGATGACACACAGAGGTCTCTTCCAACCCCTACCATTCTGTGATTCTGTGATAGCCCAAAGCCGTGAGGGTTTCACTATACGTAACAGGCAAGCAACAAGAAATGATACTAGAAAAATGCCTTTACCTTATTGATGGTCCTTGCTCATAACTTCTCGGTCCAGGGACTGGAGGTTCTCCCTGAGAATCCCTTGGTGCCGGCTGGAGGTCCTGCGATCCCTCGGATCGTTGAGTTTCGGGAGCAAGGTCCCATCTGGGGTGCCAAAATCTGTTACCGGAAAGAGACAAAATAGCTAACTCTCTAAAACTTAATTTTGGAGTTCTAGAAAGCAGGCATTCTTTACTGCAGTACTGGACGCACAGGGGATAGTTCTACCCAAATGTGCGCACCAAAAAGACACTACTACTAGATATTTATGCCATGTTAACATAAATAATCATTACATTTCTGAGAAGTGCTTATCATTTCCCTTTCTTTTTTTTCTTTTAATATATATATACATTAATATCCTTTGTACATGTCTATTGGCACCTCTGGGCAGTTGTCGGGAGCCCTCAGATGAAGTTTCATACTTTTCCCCATGGTGTCTGCTACTTGAACTTTGCTCTTGTGCAAACTCAGTTCTAAAATCACATATACCCTGTCCTCCAAGATTACTTCATTATACAAAAGCTGTTGTGGGAGATAATTGCCAAATAAGCAAGCAAATTATTTACGCAAGGAAGAGGCATTTTGATGAAAGAAGTCATGAGATAATCGGGCTTGCTCAAAACTGCGTGGCAGTACTGCTGCCATTGTCAATTTATCTGATACAGCATTTCCTTCAGTTATTGGTCCTGGTAGAGTAGTATGTGACCGTATATGCATTATGAAATACACATGTACACAATTTTTAAGTAGTGTAGCTAATTTCAATAGCAAGGAACAAAGTTGTTTGTTATTGACCTCTTTTATCATTGCATCTTCAATGCGTTGAATAATACTCATAACATATGCAGAATCTGCGACAACATTGAGTGGTTCAGTTGGAAACAATTCAAAGGCATGCAAGGCCGCTGATAGTTCAACCATTTGTGTGGATCCTTCAACAATTAAAATAGATGATTGCCAATCTGATGAATCTGTTCGTTTCCACACAACTACAGCTTTATGTGTTTTCCCTGATCCTTCCAGAAACACTGTTCATGCTCCTTTAATAGGAACAGGAACACATCGTATTTTTGGCTGCAATGGAATTTGAGAAAGCGAATGTAACAGCTTATGTTGTGGAAAAGTATAACGTATGTCATTCAAATGATCAGCTAGAGCGGCTTGCAGTGATAAGGATTCCCTGGTTAATACCACAAAGTCATCTTTAGCCAGCGGCAGGTAAATAGTATCAGGATCACGTCCTGTCAATTGCTGACAGCGATTCTGACCTTGTGCTATTAAGGACACTATCATATCTACCTTTGTGGTTAATGTTTTCATGGGCGCATGAGACAAAAAGATCCATTGCAGAGTCTTCAGCTCCTGCGTATTGACACACCACTGACCTAAAAGAGCATAAGGCTGGAAAAAAGCATAAATTATACACAAATCTATAGGTAACTTAAGATTGATTCTGGAGGCAAAGGAAGTTGCGATTTTATCCGAAACTTTCTGCAAGACAGTTTTAGCTTCTGGTGTCAATCTCCTGGAAGATAACAACTCTGAGTTGCCTTTCCACAAGGTAAATAGAGGGGACAACTCTTCAGTTGTGATGCCTAAAAGGGGTTGTACCCAATTAATTGTTCCTAATAATTTTGTAAATCATGAAGAGTGGTGACCTGATCAACAATATGCAATGGTTGTGGGAACACTTGTGAAGTAAAAAGTTTCCACCCTAGATACTTCCAGGGCTGCTCTGTCTTTACCTTTTCTGGGGCTATCTGTAATCTGTAGATCTTTAAAGACGATTCTAATTTAGCAAAAGCAGTGAGCAGCACATTTTGTGTTTCAGCAGCAAGAAGGATGTCGTCCATATAGTGATATAAGTAAATCTGACTGAAGGATTGCCATACTTCTTTTAGTACTGCATCCACAACTACCTGGCAAATCGTGGGTCTATTCATCATGCCCTGTGGCAGAACGACCCAATAGTATCGCTGCATAGGTTTGCTGTTGTTAATTGAAGGCACAGAAAATGCAAAATAAGCACAATCATCAGGGTATAAAAAAATTGTAAAAAACCAGTCCTTTAAATCAATAACAAAAAGAGGGCAATCTTCTGGGATCATAGCTGGGTTAGGAACACCAAGCTGTAGTGGCCTCATTGGGATCATTACTGCATTTATAGCCCGCAGAGCTTGTAATAATCTCCTTTTACCAGACTTTTTTTGGATGACAAATATAGGGCTGTTCCGTGGGCCAGTAGATGGCACCAGGTGACCTAATGCCAGCTGTTTGTCCACAAGGAATTCTACTGCAGTAATTGAATTGTGCACACTTTTTCCAACCAAGGGCTTGAACCTAAGGAAAACGGTTCTGGCCATGCCATTTCTGGGTCAGGCTGGGCCGGGCAGATGCGCCGGGGTGGGGAGGGGGGCCGGGCCAGGCCACTGGTTGCCAATCGAGAGGAGCCAGCCAGCTCGGCGGGAAGGGGCGGTGCACAGGGGGCCGTGTCCCCCACCAGGTGTAAGGTTCGCTGACCCGTTCGGTGTGGTGACCGCTGGCACTGCGGGCTGTGCTGCGTTGGAGGGACTGCGCGGTTTTAGGCTGGAATTCACCCTGCTCTGATCTCAGGTCGGGTACGCCAACTGCTGTAGAGGGGCCCTGCTGTACTTTTTTGGTTGCCAGCTGAAATAGCAAGATCTCAGTGGCTTGCTCTTGTTCAATTTGTCTCATAATAGCAGTTTGTAACCAATCTAAAACCTGAACATAGGGTTCCTGAGATCCCTGTCGAATTGATACGAAAGACGCTTCTCGCCAGCCAAGATGTGACACCTTTTGCAAGGCCTTGAGAGTTAAATCCATGGCTTGCATAAATACTGCTCTTGGTAGCACCGCTTGCACTCCCCCCATGGCGTAATTATTTTTACCCAGCAACTCGTTTTCTCCAATACCTAATCCAGCAGAAATATTCTCCATAACTTTCACAATTCCAAGTTCCTTATGTTCTGATGCCCAGACAGTATATTGTGCAGATGACAGAACCATGCTAAGTACTGATTGCCAATCAGAAGGGGTCATGACAGAAGATTCTCCTATAGCCTGTATGAGGTTCATAGTAAATGAAGCCTGGAGACCATATTCTTGTGTGAATTTCCGAAATTCCTTAATAACCTTGTATGGTAAATAAGCATACTCTGGGGCTTGGTTAGGCTTATATACTACAGGCATAGCTTTAAGGATGGAAATATCTCCTTTGCAGAGCGCATCCATCCTACATTTATCTAACAGTACATTTGACTGTCCGACAACATTCAGTGGTCCCGTACGAGTCAGAGGCTGTGTAGGAGCCAAAGAGGGGGGTGTAGTAGCAGAAGGGAGCGGTTTAGGAGCAAAAGGGGGGAGTTTAATAAGTGACATGTGTGATATTGATTTTTGTCGTTGTGCCTGTAAAATTTCATCTGCTGTGGGGGCGAGGGTTGCCATAACCTTCACCGAAGTTAGTGGTGGATATAAATCAGGTCCGTCCTCAGTGTCAATTTCTCTGGGATCAAAAGGGTCACCAGGTTCTGACGAATCTACCCCCCACATTCCCTGTGTTGAGTTAGGGGTTTCATTGTACTTAGGACTAAATGTTTCAAAAGACTGCAGCTCAGTCTGTTCCTGCTTTTGTGAGAACAGACGAAGGGCAGCCCATGCTTGTAAGATAGTTTCTGCAGGTTTTAGAGCATTTAAAGCTGTATACACTATTTTCCAAGTAATAATGATTTCCTCAGGGACTTCAAGCTGCAAGTCCTTTTTTGTCTGCAATTCCTCCCCCACCTTTGCCCACAACGAGCTATCATATGAGCCTGAGGAAGGGTACCACGAGCAATAGTCTCTTACCCAAACTAATAATTTAACCAACTTTGTAACTGATATCGCAAACCCTTGTTCTTTCAAAATTCTCTGTAAAATCCTTTGATGGAGCTTTTGCTCCTTTGTAGCTGACTGTCCCATCTTATAAATCCACAGCCGCTCACCTCAATCGTTCCAGCTAAAGGTGATGTCTCCCCTTGTGTGTGCGCGTGCGTGCATATGTCTGTCCTCTTGGTCCCAGCTGCGGTTCACCACAGGTAATAATCTCCAACTCTGTATATCTTCATGTTGTAATGTCTTTATATCCAAATATCTTTATGTCCGAATATCTTCATGTTCGAAAACCCACGTTTGGGCGCTGTTATGGTTTGGCTGCGGCCGGCAACAAAAGCGCCACACGGCCGCCCCTCCCCCCGCCGGGTGCGGAGGAGAATGGAAAGGAACAGGCAGAAACTGGTGGGTCGGGATAAGGGCAGTTTAACAGAACAGCAAACAAAGGGAACAGGAACAACGACCATACAGATAAGGGGAATACACAAAACAAACCGCACAACCCACAGAGCCACTCTCCCGGACCGGACTGGCTCCCGTGCTCCCGAGCAACGAGTGAGTTCCCGCCATCCCGCTCCCCCCCACCGGAACCCAGCATGACGGCATGTGGTATGGAATACCCTGTTCTCTTTGGCACAGCCCACCCGGCTGTGCCCCTTCCTGGATTCTGGTGAAAATTAACCCTGTCCTGGCCGAACCCAGGACAGACACCATTTGTGGTGAATGACTTCACGGACCCCAATCTTGTGCTCAATCAGAGTCATTTTATTGCTCAAGTGAATATCTTATATACAATACAATAATTACTAGAGCCAGTCAGCTTTGGATTCATGGCTTTGCAAATGCCAGTTCATGGTTGCCGTTTTCCAGGATCTTTTGCAGCTGAATGTGTGAAAACAGCTTATCTCCTGAGAACAGAGAAGGCAGGCACAGGACGCATTGATCTTTCAGGGTCATGAGACACCGCTGTTCTGTCTCAAATTATATGGTTTCCCACAGATGAGTATTTTGATCATCCATCATAGAATCTGCTTCCATTCTTGCCACTCTCCATAAATGTATTTCAAACCACCATCAGCAGACTTCCTAGGGATTCTGCTGAATGCTGGGAGAAGGACAAATACAAGACCAATGGAACTTCTGTTAGGCACAGCTGTATTTCTGTTTGGAACTAGACAATTGAAGAGATTACTAGAGGATGATGTGAAGTATGTACTCAGTTTCAGCAGCTGCAACAACTGATCTGAGCATACTGGAAGCAGAAAAAGTGTAGTAGCTCGTATGAAGTTCAGAATTTCTTCCATGCTTCCAAGAGCACTCTCCCGTAAGCCTGAAACAAAAAAGAAAATATGCTTAAAGTGCTTACTTTATAATAGTCTCACTAAGAATTCAATCCAAGTTTGCCTGTCAGTAGTACATTTCTCTTACTTAATTTTAAACATTGTTAAGACAGATGTCAAAATCAAAACTCCTTGCCTAGTCTTCCCTCACTGTCTACTGAAAGAATTAGATACTTCAAAGGACTATTTACTCCCTCTTCCTCCTACAAGGCCTACACATTTCTATGGACCATTTTTTGAGTTATTTAAGGCAGGAATCCCACAGAAACCATCGAGTACCCTCATACTGCAGAACTCTTGGTCGAGTGCTTCCCTGGGCCATCCTCCCACATGAGCCTGGAGGCATAAGTACTCTTCATGGATGTGTTGTGTTTATTTGATTTTTCCTTCTGAGTGAATTAAATAGTAAGAACTAGAGTGCTTCTTTCTTTTTATTTTTTTTCTTGTTTCCCTCCCCCTTGCAGCATGATGTTAAGGGTGTTTTGAGGAGACTGGGGCATGAAGTCATTAAACGCAAGATGTGGTTAAGGTTACCAGATGTGTTTAGTTGTGTCACAGACAAGTGAGATGAGATTTGCAGCTATATCGCTTAGGTAGGGAATGAAAGAACTTAGGACGTGGACTGAAACAGAGTGAAACATCTTGGCAAAATAGGAATTACCAGTCCTCATAGTAGGATGTCTCTAATATTGGAAGCATCTTTCCCTGTAAAGTGAACACGCTGGGATTATAGAACATATAGAAACTCAGGTTACGACTAAATATACTTATAAATTTCAGTAATCTGCAGTGTAGGTCTTTAACTTCCCATGACAACCACAGCAAATTGGTCAGTGGAGGGTAGAGAGGCTTCAGATGTTCCAATTTGCACATGTAAAGTGAGACAAACTTTCCAGAATTCACATACTCTTATGCATGACTGATGGAATAACAGATGCATTCCTGTTATTTACATGAAGATACAGAATAGCTAAACCTGTATTTTTTTTTTACAAAGCAGAATTAGGAATATTCACCTTGCATGTAACAAATGTATTTCTTCTTCCCTCTTTTCTTCAGCTTACCCTTCTCAAATTCACTTCCAAAGCACTCGGTACTCACAGAATCACAAAATCACAGAATGTTCGGGGTTGGAAGGGACCTCTGTGGATCATCTAGTCCAACCCTCCTGCCGAAGCAGGGTCACCTACAGTAGGCTGTAGAGGATCTTGTCCAGGCGGGTCTTGAATATCTCCAGAGAAGGAGACTCCACAACCTCCCTGGGCAGCCTGTTCCAGTG
>Ga0065711_1043380_pt1 | contig 14766 bp, 8 predicted proteins | sample Hoacrofraction12_FD_59098 | JGI IMG/M metagenome (GOLD analysis project Ga0065711, IMG submission 59098) | Hoatzin crop microbial communities from Cojedes, Venezuela - Epithelial fraction 12 v2 (version 2) | ecosystem: Host-associated > Birds > Digestive system > Esophagus > Crop | place... | reverse complement strand
GCAGCATCTCTCCTACGAGGAAAGGCTGAGGGAGCTGGGCTTGTTTAGCCTGAAGAAGAGAAGGCTGAGAGGGGACCTAATAAATGCTTATAAATATCTTAAGGGTGGGTGTCAGGAGGATGGGGCCAAGCTCTTTTCAGTGGTGCCCCGCGACAGGACAAGAGGCAACAGGCACAAACTGAAGCATAGGAAGTTCTATCTGAACATGAGGAAGAACTTCTTCACTCTGAGGGTGACGGAGCACTGGAACAGGCTGCCCAGGGAGGTTGTGGAGTCTCCCTCTCTGGGTATATTCAAGACCTGCCTGGACAAGGTCCTGTGCAGCCTGCTCTAGGTAACGCTGCTTTAGCAGGGGGGTTGGACTAGATGACCTACAGAGGTCCCTTCCAACCCCGAACATTCTGTGATTCTGTGATTCCTCAGCTGACCCCCACCCACCACGACGAAGGGATACCAGTAATGCTTTCTCAGACGTCAGCTTTCCACGTGTTCTGCAGCCTATCTGAATTCTACGGCAACTCACTCCATTTGATGTAGGGCTGCAGAGATGTCACAGACAGGCTGCCATGGAAACATTTGTTTTCTTTTACTGGTGTCCTCCACGATAAGAAAAAGTCTGAGCAGTAGAGGAATGAAGAAAGAGTATAAATTACCAAAGGGCTCAAACAGCTGAGCCTTTGAAAGTGAAATCTAATTATTTTAGCATTTACTAGACAGATTATGTTATGGCTTTCTGATCTCACTTAGTGATTAATAACATGTATATGTTCAGAGCAGAAACGATGAAGGCCAATTCCAACCTGTTTTAGAAAGACGCTTCAAATTAGGCTACATGTAAGGGAAAGGATGACAGCTGGTTCCACTTGCATCTTTTAATTAAAATGCAGTAGTCTAGATAACAGAAAATTGAGATGGGGCATAGAGGGAAAAGGAGGGAAATAAACCTTAGAAATAGCATAACTGTACTACAGCACTTGAAAGCCCTTACTTAAAGTGGGACGAACCCAGAAATAAGTTATTTCTGCTTGTTTTCTTGTACCTTAGGAAAAACCTGAACTAGTGTGTTCACAATCTTTTTAAAGATTATCTGAAATCAATCTGCAGTCTTGGATCTTGCTTTATCTTTGGTTCTTCAAACAACCAAATGCGAAGTACAGGTCTAGCTCGCTTAACAGAGAAGTCTTCAGCGCCCTCTCTGCAGCGCAGTTTTGGCCCCAGCTGTGGACTTGGTGGCTTTTGACAAAGAGCATTTCTGGTCCTGACGCTGGTTGGGAGAGTGCAATGAGGAGCCCAAGGAGAGCCACTTCCAGCAGGGGTGGACATCTGGGTGGAAATCACTGCTCAGCATCCCTCTGAGTAGATGGCGTTGACTCCTGTGACTGAGCGCCCGTTAGCAACCTCCAGCTTCTTCATGACAGGGGACAAACACGTAGCCACCCTGAGGCTGTTTCTCTTTGATGGAGTATCAGGGGCAATGCCAGCGTGCAGCAAGTACTTCTGCTCTAGAAGCCAACACATGTCCTCAGACAGGTGAAGCACCATTAGGTGGCCATCCCACCTCTGAAAGGGAACACCGCTACCATCTGTAGGCTCCCAGATAAGAGCAGCAGTGGGGTAACAGATGGTAATGCTTCTAATTTATGCTTTTGGAAGAGGATGAATGAACAGGTTGGGTTACCTACTTAACCTAGTTTTGGCTTGTAATGTCTTCCTGCATGAAAGACTTTCTGGGTCAGGGCAGATACAGCACACAGGCAGTAACACTGTGGGGCCTCAGGAGAGAGCTTTTACCTGGCATTTGCTTAAGATCCTTTCACCAAAAGGATACCATGTTACATGAACCACTGTTAACCCCAGCTTTAAGATTAGCTTCACTATATTTTCCCCTGTAGATGCATCTCATACAATATGAAAAAATCCTGCTGTCACAAATGCAAAATACTGGATGTGAGCGAGACGCAAAGATACAGCAGAAGGTTGTGAAGATGCTCAGCATTAAATACAAAATAAGAAAGAGGGGCTTCTGAAACAAAGGACTCCAAGGGGATAATGGATTAACCAAACCTGCCTCAGAAGCATCTCAATCTGCGAGCATGTGCAATTTCATCTGTCAGGTCATTAACTGGATGAACACATAATTGATAAGCTGTAGGTTGTGCTCTACTGGAGAGCAATAAGCTCCTCTAAATGATATTAATATTTAACATATATAAAAGCATTTGTCATTTGCAAAGCACTCTATAGAGCAACTGATGGATTCTATAATGATCCCCAACTCCCAGACTAGGGAATGCAACCCTAGAGGGATAAATATCTGGCACACATCCAAATCAAGATTCACTGACAGAGCTATTACTCCAGCTCAGAATTAGGTTTCTAAGTTTCTGATCCTGCTACATCACACTGCTTTGTAGCCTTCAGTGGGTAGAAGCACAACACACACACAGAGCTGAAGACAGGAGCTGACAACATGGGATGACATTTTTGACTCACATCCACCGACGGTCACATCCCTACCCTGGGCCACCATCCACAGCGAAAGACACAGTTAAGTGGGTTAAACACAAGGAATGTTCAGTATTTGACTGCCATGTGTTGTGTGCCTCTCTCCCCTCTCTTTGAAGCAATTAATCTTGGGGAATTTACTGACCTCAGTAATTCATTAGGTCTTTCAGTATACCTTTTTTTATACATTCCTCCACCCTCCAGTTTAAAGGGATACAGCAAGTTCACTTGTAGGTGATCCTTAAAATAGGATAGCATTTTTCTGAAATGTGACAGATGATTTCTCATGCTGCAGCACTGGGCCTCTGTGAAACAGCCACAGAACTTTGTTATTATGCAATTTACTATAGGAGAACTTCACCGTCAGTATCCTACATGGTTTCCTGAGATGTCTCCCGAGACAGACCCTCAGCCTCCCCGCCCTAGTAACTCCCTTTGTATGTACTTTTTCCCCAGGGAGAAAAAGCACAGTGAAAGACACATCATTTCTTTTGGCTGGACATGGCATCCTTCCGCTGTAGCTGAGCTCTATGCACATGGAAAGTGGTTTTCCCTGGGGATCGACCAAATAATCCCATGGGCCAGAGCAGGCTGTGCCAAAAGTACCTGCGGTTGCTTCCTCAATACACACAATACGCCGACAATACCACCTAGGCAGGATGCAAAGTCTGGATCGTCCATTTAAGGTATGTACATGTATGTGTCACTCCAGCTGCACTTGTTCCCTGAAATACTTGTGCCTTCTGAACTGCTCCCTGAAATATCCGGGCCTTCTCACCAACTTCTGGTTCAATGCACCCAACAGTCTGCTCATCATCATAGCTTTGTCATTTGAGGATTCATCCTTTTAGGAGCTCTATTCTCATCAATATTACATTCTGCCTTGGAAGTCTAACCATCTTTGAAGCAGATAAAGTGATTATTGATGACAGTCAATAGAACTTCAAACTATTTCAGCAGTGTAGGTAGAAGAAAATGCATACAAAATTTATACTGGACATTATTCAAGAGCTATTCAGTACTTGCAAAGAAGAGAAATCTGACAAGCAATAAAACACGATGGCCTCTATATGCTAGCATTTTCACTCTTCAACAGAGTCCAAGTTTAGCAAAAAAGTGAAACTTCCTAAAAGAAAGTATTATTCACGGCATTTTTTTGCATAAGTGGAAGTCTAATATAACAAATCTCCCCTTCTGCTCCATCTTCTATTCTCAGAAAGCTCAGCCCGCTAAACAAGATTTCCAGAGAAATGCTATTTGGTAAAATTTGCTTGATTGTATTCCAAAAAGTGACTCACATTTTATAACCAAGTAGCAAAAGCTGAAAAAAGTTTGACTCTTCCCATCAAAGCCAGAATTAGTCATTCTTCCAGCTTAATGGTTCGCATGCTATTCTTGACAGACAAAACTGGGACTGCAGGTCAAGAAATGACAATTTAATAGTCACAAAGTATGTAGCCAGCTAGCTATTGCTAGTTTGAAGGAAAGAACACAGGACTTGACCAGTGAAACAAAGACAGTCAACAGCATGACCGCTAAGTTGCTGCAAGAGTAATAAAATCACAGCTCCTGTGTTAGCATGGAAAAATTTGGCCCAAACTGTAAAGCTGTGGTTAGATAAAAATCATTATCAAATGATTAGATAAAAATCATCAATCAAAGTTCTTCCTCATCTGCCACGCTCCAAAGCGCTTAAGACAAGAGTGGCTGGAGGACGCCAAGGGTGACTGCCATCTGACTGTAAAGACATCAGGATTTGGCTCCTAGTTTCCTCCACCCTCCCTCCTTCTTCACGTTCCTGCGGGTTTGCCTTTCGAGCCTGCAGCCTATCCCATCTCTACCTTTACACTCCTCTGCCCTCCCCACATGGCCTTTCTTCTCAGCCGCACCCTGTGGTTGCCTGAAGGAGGGCTGGCTTTTTGCTGAGCCCTCCAACATACACCCTTCCTCTCCTGGCGCTGCTTGTGGCCTCCTGAACTAAAGCAGGCTCAGGACAGGCTGGTCCACTGCCCAAAGACCACCTTGGTGACATGGCTGGCAAGGCTGAATTGGAGAAATGGGTCCACCCTGAGATGTTGAATTTGCTCATGCCCATCATGAGATGCTGAATTTGCTCATGCTCTGCTTCTCCACGGCCTTCTGGAGTTGAATGCAAGGCATGCTCTTAAGCATGGGTCTGCCCGCAGGCACAGACCAGTTCCTAAGTGACAGAGCAGCAAAGACCACCCCTCCCCAGAAGCAGGCTCCTGACCAAGTCCCAGCAGGGAAGGCAAGTTTCCTTACAGAAAACCACCAGCAGCTTTCTGCCAGTAACGTTCAGACACAGCTATGATTCACAGTCCTCGTGGAGAAGCACATAAAACTCACAACTCTCGCTGCTCTTTGCTCCCGACACTGCCCCTTCCCCCCCGCGTGTCTCTCATGCCCCCGCTAACCTCACGACGGTCAGAATCACTGTTTGGACAGTGATGCAACGCGAGTCTCCACTCCGCAGAGTACCAAGGAAAAGAGAAGCCCTATGGGATCAAATCCTTCTTTGTTTACGGGCTTTACTGCCCATAATTCATTTTCTGCATTCTGTTGTGGCATACGCTGACATAAAATTAACCCAAAGTCTCTGGCTGTTCCAGGGACTGCTCACGATCCCTCACCCAGCTCCAATCTGTGCAACGTCTTCAACTCCCAGAGAAAACTACAGAAGCACCTCTGTGCTTGGCACTGGTAAAATATCAGGCCATTCTTTTTTTTTTGCTTCAATTAGGAATCTATTTTCAACTATTTTTGTCCAGACAGGATGAAAAAAAAGATGAAAAGTGGTTTACCTCTACTTCACACGCATATTCTGATCCATCCAGGAGTGTCACTTTGCACTGCATATTTTTTGGTTTCTTGACGATCTTTAGAGGAGACTTAGAAAGTTTGCTAGACGATGATTTTTGAGAGAGCTTGTCGTCCTCTAGCTGCTGGTATTCCAGCTGTTTTGCACTCGCAGCAGCAAACTCCTGTTCTTTGTCTGTGGCCTATAAAGAGAAAGAACAATACTTTTTGAAGTGAGATGAAGCAATCGCCACGCAGCATGCTACGCACCCTGCACCCGAGCGTTTAAGTGAGCCTAGCTTGGGGCATGGATGAGAAAGCCCCTGATGCAGGACAGAGTCTCCTTTACCTATCGAAAAGATTTCCTGTATTACTCACAGCCTTTCCTTCTCACTCCAAAAGGCACAGAACACCTGTGGAGCAGGGGCACGCATGAATATACTTTAGGCTTCTACTTTTTCCATAGGTACAAAATCCCTCTTGGGCTTCCTGGACCTTTTTTTGGTCTGTTGGAAATGCTGAATAATTGGTAAAGGTGATGAACAGATATTCCTACAGTGTGTTTATATTAAAGTCCTGTACCTACTAAATCATCTGATGCTTCCATGGTGTCATACAGAACAGGAAAAGACCATCAGGTTCGCACTACTTTTTGCTGTCAGTGAGAAATCCATCCCCTGCGTGAGGGCACGGATCCCCCCGCAACAGCGTGAATTCGCAGGGGGATGCTGACGTGCCTGGGAGAGCGAAAGGCTCCCCGAGCACCCGAGCAAAGGCTTAAACAAACAGGACGGAAGTGGGGGGCCAAGCAACTTTTATGTGCAGCTGGCTGGCTAATGGATGACAAGCACAGGATGAGAGGCTGAATTCTGCTCTCCACAGGTGCCTGGTAAGTCCCTCAAGCTGGCGAAAAGTAGGTGCTATTTGAAAGACAAATATGCTGCAGGGGAAAGGGGAGAGGAGAAACCACCCCAGTTACTTTTGCTTGGGTTTATCTGAGGGTCAGACCATTTGAAGAGTTACCGTGATGCAGCACAGCCCATGGTCCTCTCCACGGCACAAGATGAAAGCCAGAACAGCTTTACAGCACTTCACCCTTCCTAGCAACAGTGCTATGCTGCAGTCATTACCTTTCTCATCAGTTGTGCCCCTAATAGTCTCCAAAGAAAACCTCAATAGGAGTGCAGTAGTATCTAAGCTAAAGCTCAAATAAAATAAAATAAAATCTTTCAGTTATCTCACTACAAGGAAAAAAATCCAACTGTTCTGGCTCTGAATTATTTCAGTGTAATAAGCAACAAGCATTGCAAATTAATCCTCCAAGTCTGTTTCCATTCACTGTATACAATAAACCTTCATGCAAATGGAGCAAATCCATCCAAAGGCTTTAATCTGCTTTAAGACCAGAACAACCTCGCATCGTATAACCAGCAACAACAGTGTAGCACTAAATCACAGGGAACTTCGCCTGAGAGACTTCATTCAAACCAGCCATAGGCTTCCCCTCTGCTTTCGGGTGAACGGGGGAAGAGGAATTCGGAGTCAGCTGTGTCACCCAGCAGCACCAGCTCCCACCAAAGCCCCAGCAAACCACAGACGCCAGACCCATGCTCCTCCTTTCCCTGCGAGAGGACATAGCAAAGGTCTCTGGGCTTTCCTGGGTGGGGAGACTAGAACAAAGTGGGACTAGGAAGATAAAAAAAGCAAGAGTTGCTTTTCAAGATCCACCTCATCCCCTCAGCCGTGGATGCTCTTCTCCAGGAGCAGCCCAGCACCAGCCAGCTCTTCCCCCCGGTAGCTCCAGCACTTGGACACCAGCCCTGTGCCTGGACACCAAGGTCCTCCTCACACACCTCGAAAGCTGGCAGGAGATGAAGGCACAGCGTATGTCAGCGGATTAGCTGTTTGCTGAGCATTTAATGCTCACAGAGGCTGTGAGCAAGGGGGAGAGTCGGCCCCGGTTTGCAGAGAGCCTCGAGGCCAGCTACCCCCCCACCACAATCCCGGCCAGCTGGCAAGGGGTCCAGAGAGAAACAAGGATGAAGACGTCTCCTCCTAGGGCCTCTGCGAACAGCTCTGATGATGATGATGGGCAGAGGGACTCTTTGATGATTCCTGTACATTTTGTTAAAGAAATTCACCATGGAGGGTGCACATGCACGTGTGTGGGTGCGAAAATTGAAGAAATATGCTCTCACAAGCTCATCAGATTTCACACATGAGAGTGAACACCTCCCTCATCAAATAAACTCAACCAACAACAACAAAAAAATCCGAACAACTGCATGGAATTGATCTTTTTAAAGAAAGCGGGAAAGCTGAGACAAAAGCCCAGGACAACAGGGGCACCCAGTAGCCATTTAAATTTCAGAGGCATCTTCAGCCTGCAAACAACTTCTGTGAATCCTTATGGATTGGTGATTATTTTCCTTCACAAAGCCACTCAGTAACTCCAGACTACATCAGAAATTTGCTTATTTATACATATTTTTAAACAATAGTATTGAGGTTATTTTGTTCGTCAAGGTTCCCATCTACATTAAGATCAGGGGAACGTGTCTAGGTTAAAAATCATACAGAGGATTTTCTTTCATTTGTCTGTAGAACAAAACATGCCAAGAACTATTAGAGAAGATCCCCCAAAGTATGCTGACATGTTCAGGCATTGAGGTACTTTCAGACTGTATTAAGCCTCTTCTTCCTAAAGAAACCTGACATCCTGGTATCGAGGAAAATAAAACTGTGGACAGTGAAAAACCCACGTACTCAGTGAATTATCTTGCACTCTGCAAGCGTCCTTGCATTTTCTCCTATATTCTTCCCCAAGATACCTCTGTGCTGTACTTCTGCTGCATTTTCAGTGTTATGGACTGAATTCTAGTGCAGCACAAGTTGCTTCAGGGTCTGTGGTTTTTGAGTATAAACTGCCTCATCTCCATCTACATTACTGTACTATGTTCAACCCCTTCTGAAGCTCGACCCCCCTCTCAAAGCAAGCCTCTGGAGTCACAGGATTCAGCAGTAATGACCTTTGACGCTTCACAGCTTCTTACCGGGGTATGAAGTGATATTACCAAGCTTGCACAACGCACAAATCCCATCTACTTATCATAGTTGCTCAGAAATGTCAGTGCCCAACCTGTGTGATGCCTTCTTGCTCATTTTCAATGAGACAGGCAGGCAGGAAGATAGTAAGATTGCATTATTACACCCCATAGAAAGGACTCATTTCAGTGGTAACTGCTAATCTCAACACGAAGAAGCCTTTTTGTATTCATTAAATTGTTCTTTTTTATGTGTATAGAATGACAACAAAAAGTCACTGTCATGGATCAGTAACTCAAATCTTTCTTCTCAAGGTTCTCTCATATGAGCGATAGCAACAACCATCAACTTCCTCACTGCAATGACAGACAGCAAGGGTGAGAATGATAACCATTACTCCTTCAGGTTTTGGTTTTTTTAATGACACCATTGCTAATAGCTCTGTCTCTCAGTACTGCATTTAAGTGGTTCTTTCCTGCAATACAGTCACTTAAGCCACTACGAAATACACTGGGCAGATCACTGCAGCTGGATTTGGCAGTCATCTTAGGACAGGGACTTTCGGATTCAAACTGGTAATCTCAATGGGAAGGTCTTCCATACCCTTTCACTAATCCAGTTCTTCTATCAAGACTGCTGCAGACACTTGCCTACAGGCGATCTTTCGGAAAGGAAGCATCTGACACTGTCCCATACAACATCCTTGTCTCTAACATGGAGAGACATGGATTTGATGGATGGACCACTCAGTGGATAAGGAATTGGCTGGATGGTCACACTCAAAGAGTTGCAGTCAATGCCTCGATGTCCAAATCGAGACCACTGACAAGTGGTGTTCCTCAGGGGCCAGTATGGGACTGGCACTGTTTAACATCTTTGTTGGTGACACGGTCAGTGGGACAGAGTGCACTCTGAGCAGGTTTGCTGATGACACCAAGCTGTATGGTGCAGTCAACATGCTGGAGGGAACGGATGCCATCCAGAGGGACCTGGACAGGCTTGAGAGTTGGGCCTGTGTGAACCTCATGAAGTTCAACAAGGCCAAATGAAAGGTCCCGCACACAGGTCAGGGCACTCCCAAGCACAAATACAGGCTGGGCGGAGAACGGATTGAGAGCAGCCCTGAGGAGAAGGACTTGGGAGTGTTGGCTGACGAGAACATCAACATGACCCAGCAGTGTTTGCTCACAGCCCAGAAGGCCAACCATATGCTGGGTTGCATCAAAAGCAGCATGGCCAGCAGGTCGAGGGAGCTGATTCTGCCTCTCTGCTCTGGTGAGACCCCATCTGGAGTCCTGCGTCCAGCTCTGGAGCCCTCAGCACAGAAAAGACACGGACATGTTGGAGTGGGTCAAGCGGAGGGTCACAAAAACAATCATAGGGCTGGAGCACATCTCCTGTGAGGAAAGGCTGAGACAGTTGGGGTTGTTCAGTCTGGAGAAGAGCAGGCTACGGGGAGACCTTATAGTAGCCTTTCAGTACCTGATGCGGGCCTGCAAGAAAGCTGGAGAGGGACTTTTTACAAGGGCATGGAATGATAAGACACAGGGTAATGGCTTCAAGCTGAAAGAGGGTAGATTTACACTACATATAAGGAAGAAATTCTTTACTATGAGGCTTGTGAGGCACTGGGACAGGTTGCCCAGAGAAGCTGTGGCTGTCCCAGCACTGGCAGTGTTCAAGGCCAGGTTGGATGGGGCTTTGCGCAACCTGGTCTAGTGGAAGGTGTCCCTGCCCGTGGCAGGGGAGTTGGAACGAGATGGTCTTTAAGGTCCATTCTAACCCAAATCATTCTATGAAGGGACCATGCAGCACATGAGCGCATCTCAGGTCTCCAGACTCACACCTCTGTAAACACAGATAGACAGGTTTGGTGCCTAAGGGTTTTTTTTTTTGTGTGTGTGTGTGTGGTTATTTTTTGGACGTGTTTTGTTTTGTTTAAGATGAAAAGAAACTTGGGGCGGAAAGATCACTGAAGATGTCTGGAAGAATAACATTAATAATACTTATGCCTAGGTCTGATAGAATTACATTTTAAATTAATGACTAGTTCGTGCAGCACCTTGCTCTTTTGGAGGAGCAGCCCTGCCTCTTTTCCCCAAAGTAACTACATGCAATTTCTGATCTATTTCAGAGACCAAAATTATACTAACACATAATTGCTGAATGCGGGAGCAAGAGCAGAGAGGTCTTTGGTGAGCATGGAGCGAGGCTGATCAGGGTTCATCAACGGTAAAAATGGTAAGCAACCAAAAAAATAAGCAGTTCTTCCAGTGGCTGATCTTCAGCAGCAATAAAAATCAGAAATCTGCCCTGCCATGTCTACCACTTGAGAGACTGTAAGTCAGACATAAGCCACCTCTTTTAATTTGGTCTAAGAAACATGTGCTGTCCCAAGCATTTAGGTAATGCACCCATAAACCAGGAAGACACAAAAATACTTCGTTTGTAACTAAAACTGCTCACGTCCCCATTTTCCCCCCACCAACAGCAAGTTTGGGCTGTAGCTCTGTGGACAAAAGCTTAAAACCCAAGAACACAGCCAGTTCCAAACAGCTTCTATGGGAGCACTCATGCTGATTTTAAGTAATGCCTTACACCTGCTTGCTTCACCAGCACTGTCTCCCAACTAGGTAAAGTAACAGGACTTCACTTCAAACAATCCGATTTTTTTAAAGAGTGGACAAGAGGAGGAGTTAGACCAACTTCTTCCACTCTTCAAAGGTGAATGCCATCAGATGGGGGTCATAAACTTACGGAGCTAAGGGATGCAATTTGCAGGTACCTCATTAATTGTGTGTCCCTTACCCATAAGGAACAATGCCTGTTAATCCTACTGACTGGAAATTATTAATGGGAAAAAGAATTTTGCTTCCGCAAATTTAATAAGTGCAACAATGAATCAAATGAAAAAGCATGCGATAGCTCTTCTGAAACCTATTACATGAAAAGTTAAAGTAATTATAATGCAGTCATTTCAGAACTACGAGAAGCTTAAGGGACCACAGATTCTTCATGGGTCACACATCAGACAAGCAAGCATGAAATCAGTTTTCAGCAGGTGTCAAAACAGAAACGAACTCTGAAAACATTTTTGGATTCTTACCTAATGTAAATGCAAGACCAAAGCTGCCTCCTGCTTAGCTAATAAGACTGCCCTTACATTTAAGCACCGGAGGCAGAAAGACCTGACATGAATTTCAAAACATTCTGCATGAGAACTATTATTTTTTAAACTCAAAAGACCAACCAGTCAAGATCTACAGCATCACACCCAACAGCCTTTCATGCGTATCCGAATATACGTTTCCGCTCCTAACACACCAGGCTCATCATTTCCTAGGAGCAATAAGTGGGCACGCAGCCGGCATTGGGCAGTGAGGACACGAGCACGGGCTCCCTTACCTGCTCCTTCTTCACCGGCGTGCTGTGGGCTGCCACAGCCGAGAACTGCTCGAGCGCGTTTTGATGCTCCTCGCTCAGCTGCTGCGGCTGGTCCTGCGGCTGGGTCTCCGCCGCCCCTTGCTGTTCTGGGCTCTCCTGCTGATCCTGCTCTTTATCCTTGGACTCGGAGTCCGATCCTGATTCTGTAGTCATGGTTGGTTATTCTGTAAAACAAGGTGAGCAGAACTACTGAGTACGATCTTGTAGCCATGAATTTTTAAGCTAGGCTTACAGAATGGAGAAACATCAGACGCAAAGTTTTAGCCTTAATATGACCGGCCTTTAGAACTAAAGTGGCTGTTTCTGGCCCAAGAGGGATGCCTGGGAAAGCTTCCCTGGTGCTAAAGACCACATCAAACGCATCCGTACTCTAAGGAAGAGCACGTTGCCATAAAAAATTACTCAACTTTATAATATACAGACATTATAGGACTTATGCTCAAGTTACATACAGTTCTTCATAGTTTGTAACTCACACGAGGAGAGTAACACGTTGAGAAAAGCTCATGTTATCGACAGCCCTATATCCAACACAATTCACTGCTGTCTGGATTTCTAAGCCACGTAGAAATTTCTGAAAACATTCAATCTTTTGTTCCTTACACTGAAGTCAACAGTGCTTGAAATCCTGAACATGCGCACTCCCTTTTGGAAAGGACTCAAGTACTTCTGATGCTTCCAGGCAACACACACGCTAGCAACACCTGAAGTGGGGCCAAAACCGCCATCAGTGCAAAGGTACAACTGTCCTTAAGCACAGTTCTGTCCTTCCCGCCTCAATTCACCCACACTTCCGTCATTTCTTTCTAAGTGCTGGAGCATCCAAAAGAGAAGATAAATACTTCCACTGAGTCATTCTAAGTGTTGGATGTAAAGTGAGTATGGCTTGCCTTGAATGTGAAAAGTCTATTTGAACTTAACTTTGTCAAGCACTAAAACAAAATGAAAATATTAGCAACATGCATTTAAAATCTTAACTATTTCAATTAAATAGTTTCATTACAAATATGTGGTTGGCACCCAACTCTCAAACTATATAGATGCAAAACTCAACTTTAAAAAACACTATGCTTTTGTATCAAAACAAGGATTTGAAAAAGCAGATTCTGTGCCAGTTGAGCAAACAGAGTCTGCTCTTACATTTGTTACTCGTATGCTCTTAGTCCTCGTGATCTTATTCCTCAAGCATTTTGCTTGTAAGCAACTCAAAAACAAACCAGTCTGCTGCAATCTATTTCCGTTCATCATCAGGCCATGATTTCTTTAACCTGGTAACCATAGCTACCACGTAATTACAAGCAGTTCCACAGAATATACATCTGCTAATTCATCTGCTAGGAAGTCTCCATCAGCTCTTCACATACACTACAATGTTTACTAGCAGGAACAGGTTTAGTAATGATCACAAAGCAAGCTACATTGCTTGACAGAAAACGCTGTAATAGCGGCCAACTACTATTTTCAAACTCCTTTATGCATTCTGCACTCTCAAGGCTAAGTTCTCCAGTGAATATAGGTCTCTGTACAGCAAGCCAGTGCCCAGCACTCAGCCTGTGCTCCATTTCTGCACCGCGTCTGAGGACAGGGGTGCACGTTCCCACCTCCCGCACGCCACAGTGGCAGGACAGAGAAGCAGATTGAGGAAGCATATATGGCAGATTTCCGCTTCAGGCCACATTTTCAAAGTACTAATGTGTGACATTCTTGTTTAGGAATACATCATAAATTTCTACACTCAAACTGTCACAGTTATATCAAATATACCCTTCAAAACGTATTGTTTAAACGACTGTCTCCAGCATCTACAAAAAGCAATAATTAACTCATGTCTTTTAAAATGTGACAGTCAGGAAGGCATCCTTCTAATCAAACTTCAGATCTCCACATTTGAGACAGTCACTTGAAACATGGAGGAGAAAATCAGACGTTTCAGAGCGCGATTCATCTGACCTATTTTAGATGCCCGCTTTAAGCTGAGATAAATCACATACTAACACGACTTGGTCTGACTTGCTACAAAAGAAGCCTAAACAATTTTGTCCGAGGTAGATCAAACCAACTCACCCACCATTTTCAATTCTGTTAAGCCACTCTTTTGTGTATACTTTAAAAATTAAAATTGCAGAACAATGTTAATCTCTCAGAGTTTCATTTTGCCCATCTGTCAGATCAACATGGAATGAACTATTCTTCATCTGATGCTGTGACGGTTGCTTTGCTTTAAAAGCATCTAAGACTCCACAAATTTCACATGTTCCACCCCCCCACCCCCCCCGTTTTGTACAAGTGCATGAAGATATTAAATGCAAATTAATCAAGTAATTAATTCAACAAAAACAAACTATGCATTTGTTTTTCTTCTCCAGAAACTACAAAGTAACAAAAACCAAACTTACAGATACAAAATTCTTAATAAAACAACTTTAAAGAGCAGAGATGATCAATACAAATGTTACGCATGGAAGTTGTACAAAGCCTTTTTTTTTTTTCTAATGATTTGAGTTAGAGCAGCGTAAATTGGAAGCAGCTATCATACTTGCTGTCTCGAAACACAATCAACACAGGTATCCTGAAGTATTTATCTATATAGCACGAGATTGCAGAATCACAGAATCACAGAATGTTCGGGGTTGGAAGGGATCTCTGTGGGTCATCTAGCCCAACCCCCCTGCCGAAGCAGGGTCACCTACAGCAGGCTGTAGAGGACCTTGTCCAGGCGGGTCTTGAATATCTCCAGAGAGGGAGACTCCACAGCCCCTCTGGGCAGCCTGTTCCAGTGCTCCGTCACCCTCAGAGTGAAGAAGTTCTTCCTCATGTTCAGATAGAACTTCCTCTGCTTCAGTTTGTGCCCGTTGCCCCTTGTCCTGTCGCTGGGCACCACTGAAAAGAGCTTGGCCCCATCCTCCTGACACCCACCCTTCAGATATTTGTAAGCATATATTAGGTCCCCTCGCA
>Ga0065711_1043379_pt1 | contig 14766 bp, 10 predicted proteins | sample Hoacrofraction12_FD_59098 | JGI IMG/M metagenome (GOLD analysis project Ga0065711, IMG submission 59098) | Hoatzin crop microbial communities from Cojedes, Venezuela - Epithelial fraction 12 v2 (version 2) | ecosystem: Host-associated > Birds > Digestive system > Esophagus > Crop | place... | reverse complement strand
TTTTTTTTTTTTTTTTTTTTTGTCCTAGTTAGAATCTTTTATGACCATCCTTGAGTCCCATTTAGGGATGTAAATGGACATAGCAGACATGAAGCTTTGGGAAATCTTCTTCAAGGTCTCCAGTTAATGTCTTACATTTTAAGGTTCTATTAGTAGAACAGCATGGTTTGATAATGTTTAATAATTATATGCAAATTTATTTTCCCTGTCCTGTAAAATGAGTTCAAATGTTTCTGTCACTAGTGAACAAAGTCTTCTTGAGATGGATTTTTGTAAGCACTAGCTGTTCAGCTGTATGTTTGTTAAATGTTTATATGATGCACAAAATCTGTTTATCTGGGTGGAGAATGATCATTCCCCACATTTGTTCTTAAGTCTTGTAGATTATGCATGAGAAAAGGTGTGCAATAAAGTTTTTAGGCCCTCTTCCCGGATATTATTAATTCAAGTTAGTTGAGAAACACACAGTGCGTCTCTTATTTCTCTGTCCACATTACAAATGATCTGTATAGCACCTGTGTGCAAGTTTGTGCATATGTACCTATCTGCTGATACACAGCCACATAACATATGCCGTGCACTACATAAATTACTAATAAATAGCAGGTCAGATTCACCAATAAATTCCAGCTGTGTTGTACTGCTCTATCCAATGTAAACCAGCTGTATGCAAGTCTCATCTGGCTAATTCAGATGGATTTACAGATGCTTTGGCTTGGTGACACCACACAAATCAGTCCATGTGTATTGATGAGACTTGGTCAATACCTCCTCTGAAATTGCCCAAAACGCATAAGAAAGTCTAGCCTTTCAACAATTTTTTAAACAACCACCTTAAAAATTACAATCTGAAGAGATAAGGCCATACTAGTGAAGATAGCCAGTAAAGGTTAACCATTTCAATAGTACATCTGTAAGAAGTTAAAGTACACTGCAGCAATTAAACTCATAAAAATAGGTCAGCATTCTAATCCCACCTCTAGTTCAATCTGATCTACAAAAACAACAACTTTTAAACATTACAATTTTTCCCAGTGTAAATGCACAGTAAAGCTCAATGTGAAATCAAAATATCTGAAAAAGGGATGAAATCCACTTTGTTAGCAAAACAAACTTCATCAGAGACAATCTTGTAAATGATCTGTAGCTTAAAAACATATTTCTGCCTATTCCTGAAAAGAATCTTCAGAAGATCAGAGGCCTATTAAAAAGCAGAAATGTTCAACATCTGTTGCTGTGTTGCATGAAGGCAAGACAAAGATAAATTAATACCATATGTGGAGGAATATGATTCAAAAATCCAGATTTATTGGAATTTCCCAAAATAGGTTGCCAGGTTTGTATAATAAAAAAAATCAAAGATAAAGGAATTTTTTTAATTCTCATCCGGAAAAATTAAGAAATCCCTCAATCAAAAAAAACCCATGGTTTATATGTAATATAAAATATCTACTACATTCAAGGAAGTGAAATGATGTGTAAAATTAAAGAGCGAGTCTGAAAATAATCACATAAAAAAAGTATTTGGGTTGGATGATGTTGTAGAGGAATCAAGACCAAGTAACATATGAATATTGCTATTTGCCTTTGTCATTTGTATTTTTGTCTAGTTTTGAGACACCGTTACATCTCAAAAAACTCTTCTGTCAGGAACATTTATATCCTAGGCTATAGCCTGTAAATTTTTCTTTTCTTTTGCAGGGGAGTCTACATTAGACTATTCCCATAAAGCAACAGACAATTCACATATCATGGACTCATGCTTATATTACGTTCCATGAACAGTTTCCAGAGTGTTAACATAGCAACATGATGATGTACAAAATAGTTTTTCAAGTTCCATGCTGCAGTAGATATCAGCCTTTTTAGACTGATAATGTGCTTCTCACTACGTTCTGATGTACTGCTGCCCTCCAGATATCCTACTTCAAGGATACCTCAGTCATGAATTCTTTCTCAGCTGTGGGTTTTTCCTCGAATTGTGTAGTCATTTATTGCCCTTATATTCTCCTGGGCAGAGGTCAGAATTTGCTCCAAGATAGTTATGGAGCAGGTTCTACGGTTCATACAGAAGTGGCAGTCTCTTTCACTGACAAAGGTAGTTCAGACGTACTTAGTGGCTGATAGAACGTGAATATCCACCGGCCTTGTCTGTAATACTAAACAAAATGTCTAGTTGCTGTCTGGGGTTGCTCTAACATGCAGGAAGAAAGTTTAGTACAAATATTGCAGTAGACTGATACATATAATAAGCTGACTTAATGTATTCCTGTAGCTTTGCCATATCTGTAGCCTGGAAAATTACTACAGAAAAAAAGTAGAACCAAAAATTCCTCACATTGTATCATGTTTTGCAGAAGAGATGCTTCTGCTTGATTTCTTTCAGCCCGGGAGACTAAACAATCCAACTGATAATGTTTATAAAACAGAGCAGTAACTAAGATATTGCCAAACTAAGGTAAAAGCCTAAGACATTTCAATGAGTTTAATTGATTTTGAAATTTCATGAGATTCTAGGGAAGGAGAAAAAATGTTTGGCTCTAAAAGAAAAATAGTGGATAAGTGTCTTCTTACTAAAACAGTGTTCAAAAACCAAAGTTCATAGAGAAGAAAAAAAAACAAAACAACAAACCACTATCCTCTGATGTTGCTAACAATCCCATGAAGTCACTGCCACTCTGTTGCATCTTGGCGAGCAAAATGAAGTGACTTTCACAGCATATTTGTTTTCAAGCAGTGTTGCTTACAGGCCAGGGAAGAATGGAGATCACTGTGCTAGACTGTACCTTGAGACTTCAGCAGAAATAGGGCTAATAAATCTCACTCAAAAAGACTAGTACGTTTCTACTACTTTCCGTTCCCTTCCCCTCCCTTTTAAATGTAAGACCGTGAAAAACAACTAAAAATTTCATTAGAGGCAGCTGGATTTCACTGGTTTGTGCAGTATAAGATCCAGGGGAGAGGTGAGCTGTAAAGTTTAAATGCTTGTTCTTCCCACCACTGTACATGTGTTCGATCCATTTGGGTATTTGGCCAGAAAAGTCAGCATATTAACTATTAAGTGAACTTGGATATGTGCATAATAATTGTAGACAAGAAGAGGTTGGGAGAGGGTGAGTACTTAGTGAAAGAGAAGTCCCTGGTGCCTTTCTCATTTATATCAATGTGCATCCACAACAAGAAGTATCTTCAGAGGTGTGAGTCTGGACTTACATGGATGTATCTAAGAGTGTTATATGATCCTCTTTTTTGAGACCTGGATTAAATGAACTGTTCTCAGAGGTCTGAAGAAGCACTTGGGAACAGTGTAAACACAGTATTAAAAGAATTCCTCTGCAGAGTCAAATAATATGTGATTTTACACTGAAAAATTATTCTGAAATTATTTTTTGAATGGTCATCAGAATACCACATTGAATTTTCATTTCTAGGTGCTAGATGACTTTAATTTTTAATAGTGCAGAATGTAATTGCAAAAAAGCTCTAGATTCAGAGCTTGAAAGACAGGTTGGACCTTCAAAGAAAATTCATATGGTTTGTTTTACTATTGATATATAGGTTTTCAATGAATTCCTAAACTCTCTGTTCGAGGTGGAAGTGCCCTTTATATGACCCTCTTCATCAGATAAATATTCATTTGCAGTGTGGTAAAACATATGGTTTTCTGACTTTTGGAAACAATAAGGAAAACAAAACTTTCTCCAGTCATATTTTATTTTAATTTTTCAACTTTGGAGATGTGGAAATCTCACAGGCTGTACCCTTTTGAATTTATAAGGCTGTATATATTTCTTTTTTTTGTGTAGTTGCAAAGTATTTAAAAAGGGTCCCTATATAAATCAGGAAGAATAAGAAAGGTGGAGAAAAACAGATTTTATCTGCAAAGTACAACATCAAGGTATATAATGTCTACTGACATATCGTATTAAGAATTTTTATTGGCATGTGGTGGACTTCAGAAAAGAAAATCTTACGAAACAGCAAGAGAACTTAGTATCATCCAAAGTCAATATTTTGGAAGACTGTATTATTTTTGTCAAAATTATATTTCTTATGTAAATCTTGGTATATTTGCAGTTTTTTCTCACTGAGATCCTGTTAAAATAAAAGTGTCATCTGATTTTAAAACATGACCTTTTCATCAGCAATTTGAGGAACAAGTAAAATTTAAATCACTCAAGCCAGAATAGCAAAAGATTTAAAACACACTGATCATTTAAATGTGTATCTTAAATGTACTGTTGATAAAATCATAATGTCACCACTGACAGTATTAAAAATTTTTCCCTCTATCATACACGCTTAAAAAAGTATGACATATAGCAGTGTGACCGGAGTGAGCAGTTGGATGCCACTCTGAATTCTTTCTCTATGTTTCTAGCTTTTCCACATCTGGAGTCCCCAAACTGTGTGTTGGCATGATCTCTGAGAGCAAAACAGTTACATTTCCAACTTATAAAAGATTATGACTGGTAGAGGGAATGACCCTATTGGCATCACGAGGGCAGTGCTTGGAAAGGTGCATCATTTTATATAAGGAATTAGCCCTCCATCACTGGTTTGTGCTCCACTGTACTCTTGCAACTTTGGCTTAGCCATGAAGTCCTTGAAAAATTAAAGACGGAAAAAGAAAACCAAAACACTGAATAATCTCTTCTATTTTGTAGTGTTACATTAACAGCAGAAAAAATGGTGGAAAACTATCAATTTTAAGATAATCACAAAATACTGTGATGAAAAGTAAGCCCAAGTGCTTACTAACAAGGCAATCTCTAAATATATAAACTTGATGATCTTGATGGTCTTAGAGGTCGTTTCCAACCTTAATGATTCTACAGTTCTACAATTCTACGTACACAGTGTACTGACCACTGTCCAGTAATAAGAGCACAATACCAATCAAGAGGTTGCTTTCAATAACTTCCCATTTCAGTGAGGACATATAAACCTTGCCCTTCAGCTGGGCAAAAATGGCAGCACTGGATGTCATACTGCTTTTGCATACATGGGTGTCACAACATATACCAGTAGATCACCTTTACCCACAATTAAATAGCTCCAAAGCACCTAATCTCACCACACAGAGGGCAGCTGTTAATGCCTAACCTTCATTACCAGGGATAACTATCTACTTTCCTGACTGAGTTTATATGTGACAACTGATTCACCTGAGTTCCATTCATTCTCTCACAGCTGGCAAAGTCACAGTACTTTAAGCCGAGTTGATTCCTATGAATGATCTATAGGTGGTTTGAATTCCTGCCAAAGATAATACATTTACTGAGGAAAGGAGGGGAAAAAAAAGTGCAATAAAAGAATAAGCTTTATGGGAAGAGCAGCTTCTTTTCCCATAAATGATGAATCAATCCATTATATTTGTGATGATCAATGCCATGGATCCTCTTCATGTCAAGGTGAAAAAAAAAACTTGGTAAAGAGGCAAATCATTATTAATTCATTCATTCATTGCAATAACATGAATCACGATGAGCTAATGTGATATTAATGTGGCTGTAATATGTACTTCCATAGGAATTTCACTGTAATATAGGAATTAAGTAATGTACCGTGGTTTTAAAGAGTGACGTAAATTGATAAATAATACTGAAAAGCTCTTTAAATAGGGGTGGGCATGAATCTACTGACATGTTACCTTCTGGTGGAGACAGGAGGGTGCCCACATCCCACTCCATGTCCACACTTGCAGGTAGGCTAACACTCTGCTTTGCATTTTCCATGAGTTATTGCATACAGCGACAGCCAGTCAGCTTTTCAACATTGCGGTCCTGTTCCAGGAAATATTGATGTGGGAGATTAGTAGTTCTGGGAATGGAATCAAAACTGTGATGATGCTCACTGGTGTCTAGGAGTGGTTTGGGAAACGTGTGCACTTGCTGTTCTGAACACCTTTGCACACAGAGAGAGAGGACCACTTCAAAGATATGCCTCCCATGAGAACCTTCAAAACTGACTTCTACCTTATGCTTATGTTATTGGTAATAATTCGAAGTGGACACATCCTGTATGACCAATTCTTGAATGCAAATGATATAGCATGGAGAACTGCATTAGAGAATAGCAAAGGACCTTTTCCTTAGAGTCCTTCCCACTCAACACAGCACTGAGTTTGATGAGGTATTGCAGCCCTCAGCTGAGGTTGTCATCAGTGCTGAGGACCAAACATTGACGGTGAGCAGTCAAATGGAGGTAATGGTAAACTGAAATATGAGAATGCATAAGAAAAATGATGAAAGAAAAGTAGTAAACCACCTTTCTACTTAAAGCGTTATATAGATCCCTAATCTCACCTAACATTTATATTCCACAGAAAACTGTAAAACTCTAAGATGATGATGATAATCCCACTTTGAACAGTAAATTGTACTAAACCTCTAGTAGTTCCTTTCAATCGACATTACCATATGATTCAAATTAACAGTAGAATAAATATACAATTTTCTAGTATAATCTACTTGATTTTTTCCCTAAAGTGTTACTTGCACATTACTAAACATACTAAATGTATTTAGGGTATAATTGGTATTTTTCCAAACAAAAAATACTGCTGTTACACAGAAAATGCCCTATGTTTCATTAAAAAAAAGTCTTTTTTTCAATGTGTGGGGTTAATAAATTTAATCTTCCAGACATATCCATTACCAAAGCATTTCAGTATTAGAAATTAAGTTATTTCTGTAACTATACTTGGAAGCTCAAAACAGGTAAGTTACTTTGTTTCTAAATATCCCATATTTATGCCTCCTCTGAGTAAATGATTTTCAGTGTGGTAATGAGCCTGTATTTTAGCAGCAACTTTTAACCTCTATCTTTGGTTCTGCAGTTCTGGATTCTTGGTTCATACTTGTAGGCACCTTACATACACAGACCATCAATGCTGAACTAGTTTTTCTGTAGAATATTAATATTAATATTTGTTGTCTACAGCAAAGTCAGCTGTAGACTTTAATCTGAAATATTTTCACAGCAATCTAATATAAACCATATTTAGAATGAACTTTCAAGCTTTATTTCTGACAAATTATTGCTCCATTCAATGCAGCAGCAATGCAGTTTGGTCTGGTTGGGAAACTGGAAGTGAATATTATTGCATTTTTTAAAATCTTTTATAAGTTCTGCCTGCCATCCTGCACCTCAGGGTCATTTTTCACACCTCCAGATGTTTTTCTACTCTTTAAAATCCAATTATATACACAAAAATCCAGAATATTTTTAGCTCATGGTGGGAAGGCAGGAGGGAAACAACAGTTCCACAAGGTTAAAAGTCATGAATATAGTATGGAGCCACCAACAATATTTGTGTCCAATACTGTAGCCTATTATAATGAGAAATTCTTCGTACTATACCTTTAATCAGCAGAACTATTCAGTGTGTACAGGACTTCTGTACCTTAGCTGTTTATCATAAAACTGGGCAGTTAAAACTTCCTTACTTTCATCTTTTGTCCGTCTTGCTGGGTGACTGCTAACCCTCAGGGAAAGCACATCTTTTATAAGTGTGTAATACAATAGGACCTAGATCACTGTTGACACCTTTACTGAGATCGTATCAAATGGTCATAAGCAATTATTTTAAAGGAATTTTTTCAATGGATGAGAGCTGTGATAAATAGGAAAGATTAACGTCTGTGTTAAGACCACAGACATAATCTATTCATTGAATAATCTGGATCAGCAAAGAAATGCCACAATATTCTCTATTAAAGAAAAGGAAAAGTTTTTGAAGGTATTTTTGTTAAAATCTTTGGTATATGACCACAAAGGATTTTGGCTGAAGATCATGACTGAACTGCTATTTTCCCCAATCTTCTGAATGATTTTGTAGCAACAGAGAAAATTATACACCTGAAGTTAAAGGGGCAGAGTGGACATGGGATAAAATTTGGCTATAGTCTTAGGTACTCTTTTAATGTCGAGAAATATCACTTTCATATGCCTATGATATAAATTTAAAATTATTTTCATTTATTCTATTAGAAAACAGGAGAAAAAACACAGTATTTTAAAAAATGTTCCATCTTAAGCAAGGGTTACTTAAATTGACAGAATTAGCTTGAATTAAATCATCAATATTATAATATTGATTTTATTTCAGTTACCTGACAATTCCCCTTCTTCTTTTAAAACCATGACAGGCATATCAAGACAATAAAAACAGTGGTTCACTTATTGTTCTTTCACCTCAGCTGTTTAATTTCAAGTCATTTAACAACAAGTATGGTTTTTACTTCGTTTCTGATAAAATCGCTGCAACTGGGAAAAAAGAAATGGAGGCTGAAGTGAACTTCAGTAACTGTTATTCTCATAATAAATCACAGGCATCTTATATCTTAACCATGTCTTGAATTTTCTTAGCAAATGGATTGGGAATTTGCTTTTTTTTTTTTTTGAGAAACCAGACCAAAATGTAACATTCTTCAAAGCATTCAGTAAGCCTCCAAATCTCTTGATGATACCCAGAAACATGGTGTTTCTTGTTTTGGTTTTAGAAATGGAAAAACAATTATAAAACATATTGTGCTAATAAATCAAAAAAAGGCGCTTGAAATAATCTCATAAAATGTTATGGCTTAAATAATGCCCTTCATCAGTATTCTTTGTTTAACATTTTATGTTTATTGATAAATGAAGATGCATTTAAATAATTCAAACAAAACATTAGCTGCAAGCAAGGAATTAATAATTGATAGGACTGGAAGGGCTTTTTTTCACTTGGGAAATAGATAATATTAGCTTAATGTGGGGTTGTAGGAACAGAGGAAATGTAATGGATCTGCCTGCTTTAAACTGATGATGGTTATTGTGGTCTGAAAGTTGCTACAAAGGCAAAAGCAGGACAGCTCTGTAACTGCAATAGATTTCACTCATAGGAGCTGACAATGCAAATTGTGGTTTGATATGCCAGATTTATACATCGGAGGGAATCTAATAAACTTAACATACACTAAAGGAAAAAAAATAAATGCTATTAAACTTAAGTCTGAGAATTTTAAAAGTACTAAAACACTGTAGTTGTGGTGTCTACAAATATTTGGATTTTTTTTTCTGCCAGTCTCCTCTTTTATGAGTATCTTCATCCATAGTTTTCTTTAAGTCAGGGAACCACTACTAAGGATATTGTAACACGGCAGCCAACACATTCCTGAGGATTCTCAGAGGAAGACCATTTAGTCTAGAAACACTCATCATAAGGTTTTATTTAGCTTTGCCTGTAAAGAAGCCAAACTCTTCCAGCTGTGCATTTAAACATGCCAGTCTCTTCTGTGGAGGTGTAGAAAAACAGCTTTGTCAGGTAATGTTAGGAGGTAAATTTCTGTTGGTGATCCTCAAGTTGTGTCTGGTGATAACAAAACCCACAGTATTATTCCAAAATCGGTTGTGCAACTCCCATTTCCATTGGCTTTTGGAGCTAATAGATTCAGAGTGATCTGAAAGTCTACCAAATTACATTTTCATTTCTGTATGGTATTTACAAATCTACAATCCAGATGTTCATACCACACTCTAGCAGTTAGAAATTTGTATTTGCACATGTAACCAGCATTTGATTTTATTACTTTGATATGCAGGACAAAAATGAAAATAAATAAAATAAAATAAAAATACTGTAACATAAATCTATAATAATTTCACAGATGTTATTGGTCCAAAAGCATAAGATTACAATCAGCTATTCTACTACACAATTAGAAAATTAGTTTTCTTCTAATCAAAGATCTTTTAGACAGTCATAAAAAACAATATCCAAAAGTGTAACCTGATCCGAAGACCAATAGTATTTTGCAGGTTTTAAGATTAAGTTCAAAAGATGATAGCCTTATTTTACTTGACTCTGACTACTAGAAATCTCTCCGTTATGATATTAGAGGGGGTTACTTACAGATAGTACTAGAATAGCCAAACATTTCTAATAAAAACATCAAATAGAACACTCTTCATTGCTTAAATTGATTGTATCTTATGTCATCACTTATGAAAAATGAGTGTGCCATATTACTGAAAATAAACAGTTGTGTTTTCTACCTATTTTCCACAGGGGTAAATGGTTATAAAGGGATCAAGGCCGTGAAGAATCAAGTTCTGTATCTCTAGTTATGTGTGCCAAGTTCATACCTGAGCCTCTCCCAGAATAGGTTTTCTTAGCAGACAGATTGCAAGCCTGCACAAAATTGATTTCAGAAATGCAAATGGGGGAAAGCAGCTTTGTTTTCCAGCCATTGCAACACTCGACATGACATTTAGATAGACTTGCTTGCATTGACAGTAGGCACATATGTCTACTATTTTGTTTTAAAATATATGTATTGCTTTTAATAACAACATTACAGCTGTTCACAAAATGACGCCTCTAGACAGAAGCACTACAATGAAAAGAGAGTATCAACAGAAGGACTGTATCTGCATGCAACTCTTGCAGTTGCCAAGAAATGAAGATATAACATATGGTCACTTTGTAAAGGTGAGCTGAACAAAAAACAAGCAGCAACCTAGCCAATTTTTGTCATTTGAATTCTCCTGTTCAAAACCCAATTTAGTTTCATATGACTCTTGCTAATTTGAATGATATATTTATTAAAATATGAAACAGCCAGCCCTGCAACTGGGAAAACAATTTAAAAATAAATTCATGGAAGGATACATTGCCAATTTTTCACTTGTCTAGAGCTATCCTTTAAAAATTAATGTATAATTTTGCAGCAGAAGAATCGAATGCTATTAACAGCTTGCTAGTGTGAAGAGAGGAAGTTGTAAGTTATATTAAATATCCCACTGTTGATATGCCTATGAATGTCTTCCCTTGATTTATCTGTTTATTGAACTGGCTTGGAAGGGCCACTCCTCATAGGAATGAATGGGGGAATGTTAACATAACCAAAGTCTCTTTGATAATCTTTCTGGACATCACCCAGAAAATGATAAAACTTAGGAAAAAAGTTATAAGCTTGGAAATGTTTCATTTCCCACTATAGCAATTTATAGACTCTGTAGGGAAAGTGTGGACTCCAGACAAGCTGCTGTTTTAGGCAACATTACTGCTTTTTTACCTAAATAACCAACAAAAAAGAGTTGCGTGGGGTTTTTTTCATCAGCAGAAAAAAAAATCAGCTCCTCGATATCATTTGTTATACAGTTAATGAACATATACATCTCTGGCTCCCTGAGTGCCTGAGAAAAACTGCAGGAAGGGATACTTTTTTTTTGCTTACAGCACTATATCCCAAACTGCTCTTTCTTTTTTTGCTGTTTCAGATCTTTTTGCAGATGCATTCTACAGCCCCTTTTGTGCATGGTATTTTCTCAACATTTCCTCTCTGATTCTCTAATTCTCAATCTCCCACTTGTCCACAAAGGCAGAAATCTTTACAAACAGTAGCCTACACTATTATAGGTGTTGTTTGGGATTATGAAACCTGTCTGTGTTTAGAATAGAAGACATCACTTTTCCAACTACCTTGTTTAAGAATTTTAATAATTGTTTAAACTATGTCACACAGAGAAGTTACAGTTACTTTCTTTATTTCCAATGCATTTCAGCTCTGACTTTATCAAGACTATTTATAATGTGGGCAACAATATACTGCAAGGTTGTTTAATCCAAGCTAAGAGTTAGGGTGTTCCTTAGCAGCTCTTACTTGGCCAGCACAGTCAGCTTAAAGAATTCATTCTGTCTTCACTGCACCAGAATTCTGGGGCCCAGCTTAAATGCCTCTATGTGAAAACACACAGCATGAGGAATAAACAAGAGGAGTTAGAGACATGTGCACAAGTCCAGGGCTATGATCTTATTGTTATCATGGAGACATGGTGGGATGACTTCTGTGACTGGAGTATTGGAACGGAAGGATACAGGCTCTTTAGGAAGGACAGGCAGGGGAGACAAGGAGGGGGTGTCACTCTCTGTGTCAATGACCAGCTGAAGTGCATGGAGCTCCACCTGGAGGTGGATGAGGACCTGACCGAGAGCTTATGGGTAAGGATTAAAGGCAGGGCAGGGACTGGTGAAATTATAGTGGGGGTCTGCTACAGGCCACCCAACCACGAAGACCAAATGGATGAGGCCCTCTATAGGCAGATAGGAGCAGCCTGACATTCACAAGCCCTGGCCCTCATGGGGGACTTCATCCACCCCAATATCTCTTGGAAGGACAACACAGCAGGGCATAAGCAATCCAGGAGGTTCCTGGAAAGTGTTGATGGTAACTTCCTTCTCCAAGTAATAGAGGAGCCAACAAGGAGAGGTGCTATGCTGGACCTTGTTCTCACCACCAAGGAGAGGCTGGTGGGGAATGTGAAGCTCAAGGGCAGCTTTGGCTGCAGTGACCATTAAATGGTGGAGTTTAAGATCCTTAGGGCAGCGAGGAGGGCGCACAGCAAGCTTAGTACCCTGGACTTCAGGAGGGCAGACTTTGGCCTCTTCAGGGACCTGCTCAGTAGTGTGCCACGGGATAAAGCCCTGGAGAGAAAAGCGGACCAAGAAAGCTAGTTAATATTCAAGGATCACCTCCTTCAAGCTCAGGAGCAATGGATCCCAACAAAGAGGAAGTCAGGCAAAAATGCCAGGAGGCCTGCATGGATGAAAAAGGAGCTCCTGGACAAAGTCAAGCACAAAAAGGAAGCTACAGAGGATGGAAACAAGGACAGGTAGCATGGGAGGAATACAGAGAAATTGTCCAAGCAGCCAGGGATCAGGTTAGGAAAGCTAAAGCCCTGATAGAATTGAATCTGGCCAGGGACATCAAGGGCAACAAGAAAAGCTTCTATAGTTACGCCAGTGATAAAAGGAAGACTAGGGAAGATGTGGTCTGTCTCTGAAAAGAAATGGGATACCTGGTTACCTGGGATATGGAGAAGGCTGAGTCCATGACTTTATTGCCTCAGTCGTCACCAGCAAGTGCTCCAGCCACACCACCCAAGCTGCAGATGGCAAAGGCAGAGACTGGGAGAGTGAAGAACTGCCCACTGTAGGAGAAGATCAGGTTCCACACCATCTGAGGAACCTGAAGGTCCACAAGTCCTTGGGACTTGATGAGGTGCATCCATGGGTCCTGAGGGAACTGATAGATGAAGTTGTTAAGCCACAATCCATAATATATGAGAAGTGGTGGCAGTCCGATGGAGTTCCCAGTGACTGGAAAAAGGGAGACATAACCCCCATTTTTAAAAAGGGAATAAAGGAAGAGACAGAGAACTACAGGCCAGTTGGTCTCACCTCTGTGCCTGGCAAGATCATGGAGTGGATCCCCCTGGAAACTGTGCTAAGGCTTGTGAAAAACCAGGAGGTGACTGGTGACAGCCAGCATGGCTTCACTAAGTGCAAATCATGCCTGACAAATTTGGTGGCCTTCTACAATGGGGTTACTGCGCTGGTGGATAAGGGAAGAGCAACTGGTGTCGTCTACTTGGACTTGAGCAAAGCATTTGACACTGTCCCACCTGTCGTCCTTTCTCTAAATTGGACAGACATGGATTTGATGGATGGACCACTCAGTGTACAAGGAATTGGCTGGATGATCACACTCAAAGAGTTGTGGACAACAGCTTGATGTCCAGGTGGCATTCCTCAGGTGTCGGTACAGGGACCAGCACTGTTTAACATCTTTGTCAACCACATGGACAATGAGATTGAGTGCACCCTCAACAAATCTGCTGATGATACCAAGTTGTGGTGCAGTCGACACACTGGAGGGAAGGGGTGCCATCCAGAGGGACCTGGACAGGCTTGAGAGGTGGGCCTGTGCAAACCTGATCAGGTTCTACAAGGCCAGGTGAAAGGTCCTATATGTGAGTTGGGGCAATCCCAAACACAGATACAGGCTTGGCAGAGAATGGATTGAGAGCAGCCCGAGAAGGACTTGGGAGTACTGGTGGATGAGAAACTCCTCATGATGCAGCAGTATGCACTTGCAACCCAGGCAGCCAACTATGTCCTGGGCTCCATCAGAAGAAGCATGGACAGCAGGTCGAGAGAGGTGCTTCTGCCCCTCTGCTCTGCTCTGGTGAGACCCCACCTGGAGTCCTGTGCCCAGCTCTGGAGACCTCAGCACAGGAAAGATATGGACCTGTTGGAGTGGGTCCAGAGGAGGGCCACAAAAGTGATCAGATGGGTGGAACACCACTCCTATGAGAATAGGCTGAGACACCTGGGTCGGGGTAATCCCCGCTATCAATACAGGCTGGGGGAAGAAAGGATCGAGAGCAACCCTGCTGAGGGGGCTTGGGGGTACTGATAGACGAAAGGCTGGACATGAGCCAGCAATGTGTGCTGGCAGCCCAGAGGGCCAACCATATCCTGGGCTGCATCAAGCGAAGCGTGGCCAGCAGGTCGAGAGAGGTGATTCTGCCCCTCTACTCTGCTCTGGTGAGACCTCACCTGGAGTACTGCATTCAGCTCTGGAGCCCTCAGCACAAGAAGGACATGGAACTGTTAGAGCAGGTCCAAAGGAGGGCTACAAAAATGATCCGAGGGCTGGAGCACCTCTCTTATGAGGACAGGCTGAGAGAGTAGGGCTTGTTCAGCCTGGAGAAGAGAAGGCTGCGGGGAGACCTGATGGCAGCCTTTCAGTACTTAAAGGGATCCTATAGGAAAGATGGGGACAATCTTTTTAGTAGAGACAACAGAGACAGGACGAGGGGTAATGGTTTTAAACTAAAACAGGGTAGGTTTAGGCTAGATATAAGGAAGAAATTCTTTACAATGAGGGTTGTGAAACACTGGAACGGGTTGCCCAGAGAGGTAGTGGAGGCCCC
>Ga0065711_1011994_pt1 | contig 14767 bp, 18 predicted proteins | sample Hoacrofraction12_FD_59098 | JGI IMG/M metagenome (GOLD analysis project Ga0065711, IMG submission 59098) | Hoatzin crop microbial communities from Cojedes, Venezuela - Epithelial fraction 12 v2 (version 2) | ecosystem: Host-associated > Birds > Digestive system > Esophagus > Crop | place... | reverse complement strand
GGGAAGAAGTTCTTCCTCGGGTTCAGCTGGAGCTTCCTCTGCTTCAGTTTGTGCCCGTTGCCCCTTGTCCTGTCACTGGGCACCACTGGAAAGAGTCTGGCCCCGTCCTCCTGACACCCCCCCTGCAGATATTTAGAGGCATTTCTAAGGTCCCCTCACAGCCTTCTCTTCTCCAGGCTGAAAAAGCCCAGCTCCCTCAGCCTTTCCTCGTAGGAGAGATGCTCCAGTCCCCTCCTCATCCTCATAGCCCTCCTCTGGACGCTGGTGCTGTTCTGACAGCAGGAGACACCAAACCCGACAAAACCGGTGCGTGCCACGAGAAACAGCCCCAGCACACAGGGTAACAACGAAACTCCGTTATAGCTTTATTTAATAACTGGTACAAAGTCCCCCTCAGGCAGAGCCTCCCAGTCCCATTCCCGACCTGAAATGGAGCAGAACGTGAGCGTGACCCTCAGAGGAGCTGGCTCCCAGTGGGTCAGGACTGCTCAACAGTTCACGAAAGGATGTTTCACTCCTCTGCCGAGGCCCGCAGCAGCCTGACCACTCATCCCTTTTCTCCCGTTAACAGCTGGACCCTGGCACGCTGCAGGCATTTGCCTCCTGCCCTCTCCGAGCCGGGCAGATGTGAAAAGGCAGCAGAACCGCGAGCTCCGAGACGACAGCAAACGGTGCCTGCACGGAGGCATCCACCGCTCACACTGCTGACCTGACTGGCAGTCGCTCACCCCCCTGCGCAGACAGCCTGCCTGGGCCGGCAGCAGCAGCGGCCGAGCTCTGCCCCGGCGAGCGGCACCGCTGCCCGTTTCACAGCCCACGCGATGCCGAAGCGTGAGCCGTGCCAGAACCGTGCCTCGGTGCTGGCTGCCTGGGCCCCGCGCAGGAGAGGCCGCGGGTCGGCAGAGCCAGGCTGGCAGCCGGGGCTGCTGTCGATGAATCCCTCGCACGCGGTTCATAGCGCGCCTTGGTGAGCGTAAGTTTACTCGTTAACTGCTTTGCCCTTTCAGGAGGCTCAGTAAGAAATCTCTCTGCTCCTTCTTAACACACACACAGAGATGAGACCAAGACAGGATTTCTGACCATCTGTTTTCCCCACGGCTGCCTGGCACACCAAGCGTCCTGGGAACGCACAGACCTTCTGGTGGGCTCCGCACGCCGGGCACAGCCCTGCTGAAGAGCATCGCCTGCTCCAGCACCTGGAGCTCCACAACGCCAGGGTCTTGCTTTCCTGCGTCCCACAGATGCCACACCAACTGCACCACAAGGGTCCTTTAGCAGAAGCACAACTAGAAAGCAATTCTAAACCTCACAAAGCCACAGAAATTATATTTAAATGAACAGGGGAGACAACGGCTGTCATCTGGATTGATATACAGCACGGACAGGAGGTTGGATCAGAGTGTACAGTAACGTGACTTACCTAAGACCACGGGATGTTAACGAGTTTTAAAGAGGCTCTGATGCCAAGGGCATACAGAAAGGACCAAAGTAATGCCAAGTACAGACTACCAGGGAGGTGGCAGCTCAGATGGGCATGCACAAGTTAGAGAGAACAGTTAATGCCACGTTGGATGAAATGCGAGGTTCTGAGTGGGTTCAGTGGGGGCGAGTGAATCCAGAAGAGGGGCTCCTGCCTAACAGGATACTTCCATGGTTTGAGGTGCGTCCTGGAGGTCAATTCCTTCTGGGGTTCCAGCACTTCCTTCACCATGGTTGCTGGTATGAGACCGGCTGCGGACGCTCTCCCCAGAGCCCACGCTAGAGGAGGAGTGAGTGCGGGAGCGCATCAGCCTGGTCATGCTCGCTGCCGGCACTGCAAGGAAGAACACACGTGGGACTTAGAAAAGGAGAGAGTTCCCAGCGCAAGTATCACAGTCACTCGGATGTGTGTCACGGGGTAAGCACAGAAGCTGTACCCTCAGGAAGAAAACTCACTCTTCACTGCCAAAAATCAAGTCTAAAGCAAGATGTTTAAGGCCCAATTTCAAAAGGTCCCAGGTGCGCAAATGCCAGCAGTGCAACTGGTCATTTGCAAGGGCAGCCACGGCGCGTGCCTGCGCAGACCAAGGCAGCTGTTGTACAGGTGACCTTTTGAAAGTCAGTCTCACCACTCCAGAAAACCACAGAGCTGAAGTCATGCAACAACCAACAAAATACAAATGAAAAGTGAAAAACCATAGCACAGACGCCGTACAACGGATCAGCCCAGCCGCAGCAGGACATGCCGAGACAGAGCGATGCACCCGGAGAGTCATTCCACTCAGCACACAGACTGGGGCCGAGGCGGATGCGGAGCCGAAGGTACCTGACTCAGTGCTTAGGTGGCTGAGCTGCACATAAGGGACTGGAAACAACATGAGACAAGGAAAGGGGTGAGTACAGGGAAGAGCCAGTTAGTCGGAGTGTGACCCCAGCTACTTTGCCTTCCACTCCCAGTTCACACACTGCGCTGAAAGCTCCCAGTGTTTGTGAAAACAGCTGCTAAGGAGCATCTCTGGGAGATGCCAAGCTGACTCAGAAATCCATCAGGGCCAGATCTCTCCAATGCATTTAGCTGGAGATGGCAATGTACGTGGTGACCCTGCCTCCTCACCGTACACACCACAACTGCTCAGCAGAGCTGTCAGTCTCCTGTGGCGGGGACACTGGGGTACGCTCTGTAACTCCAGGTACAGCACAGAAATTCATGTCTTCCCGTGAGTCACCAGCATCAGATTTCTGCTACGAGCCTCCTGCACGGCATTACCTCCCACCTGCAGCGTCATCACAGGCAGGCCCAACTGTTTTAGCCGATGTGCAGAAGGAACAAGAAGCTGTTGAGGAACTGGCGTGTGTGTTTCTAGAAATGGTGAGCTGCTGCTTTGCTTCTCTCTTGTTCTCCCCGAGAGAGGAGGCCTTGCTGGCCAAGGTCAGCAGTGCCAGCAGAGTCTTGCGCACCAAAGCTGGTAAAACCATTCAGGGACTACCTACTAATTCTGGAAGTACAAAAATTACCCCCTGTCCTTCCCCAGTGCCACGCATCCTATTTGCAAGAGATTTGACCCCAAAGCGCTGCTGAAGTCCTTCCTGTGACAACAGCACTTGCTGACTTCACCAACATGAGGAACACAAGAGATGTGAACACTGAAATTCTCTCGGGCTGTGAGGCTGAGGGAGCCTTCTCACACAGCACCCTCCTCTGCAGGACCAGGCTCTTCTGGCCAGCCTTGGAGAACATGATTGTCCTACTACGTACGTATCAGCTACACACAGCTCTAAGCAAAAGGACAGCTCCGTCTCAGCCCTGACGCCCATGAGTTGGCCAAGAACTTCTGGCCATGCGGACGCCATTGGGAGCGTCACAGCTGCCACGGTGGCCATGCTGGTGGTCAGCCAGTCACCGGACCAACCCAGCTTTTGGTTTCATCATGCACAGAAGGGACTCCTAGCCCTGGCCCCTGGCAGGCCAGACAGAGCTGTGCCAAGGTGCCTGCAATGGAGACAGAGCTGCTTTAGTGCACGGAGAAGGCCTTCTCCTGAAGTCCCCCGCTCTGCGGCATACCGAGGGCAGGGGACCTGTCAGCCTGACACACTCCAGACACAACGTCTTCTGCTTCCAAGCACAAGGAGGAAGCCACAGGGCAGGGCATGCACTAGATCAAAGCCCAGCTCCCTCTGGGCTCCCTGGGTGCCTGAGTCATCACCCAGCTCTGTTCTGCCATTAGAGGGTTTCAGTTCTGAGCTATCGCTTACCCCGGGTGAGAGTCTGAAGGAAACAGGTATGTCTGAGGAGAAAGCAAAGCGCTCTCCTGTACCCCTCACAACCGCGCGGCTGCACTGCTAAGCCCTTCCCCTCCGGAGCAGGTATCCACAGAAGATGGCAGAAGATTTACCGTTCTTGGGAGCACGCTTTTCTGGACTGGCACAAAGACAGACTTACAAGGTTTTACCAACACCAGCAACCAAAAAGGGGTCACCACTCCAGCTGCAGTGTGGAGTAAACACAGGTCGGGGAGCAACGCTGGTTTGCTAAGGCTTGTTAGCATACTAGTTGATTTTCCAGCGTGGATGGATCTCCTGACAACACCACTAACTCACGGGTGGGGACACAGACGCCAGTGGGCTCAGATGGACCAGAAAGGCTGAGTTCCCCTCACAACAACCCCCGCTTCAAAACAGAAAATGTTTTTTGCCACTTACTGTAGCCCATTCCCTGCACGAAGTACTTAAAGGCTTCAGTCAGCTTGCCGGGCTGTGGAAACAGAAAGCGCAGCTTTAGTGCCAGCAGAGCAAGGGGCTCCGTACCAGCCCGGTGCCGGGGGACAGCCGAGAGGCACTTCTCACCTGAACGACCTGGGGCAGGCCCCCGCAGTCAGCCATCTGCAACGGGAAACAGAAGGCAGGTTGAAGCACCCCTGCCACCCCAGGAGGACAGCCCCAGAACCGTGCCAGCGCTGTCCACCCCACGGGGCTGACGGCGCCAGCCTGCACGAGGAACCTCGTCTCTGCAGCTGAAGCAAGGCCTGGCGATACGTCCTCTGGGAGTCTGCTTCTGAAGGCACCCAGCACCTTGGAGGCTGCATCTCAGGCCATTCTCAGGAGGCCCAGGAATAACCCTCCACCATCCTGCCTCCTCCTGCCACTCTTCCCAAACCTGTCACTTCACACTTCTATACAGCAGCTTTCTGGCACGCTGTGGAGCCACAGGTGAGGATGGGAAGGATGGGTATAAAGCTAGAAGAAGTGACGTTGTTGCTGGCAGAGAGCAGGGTGGAGGCAGGGCACCTCTGCTAACTCTCAACAGCTCTTCCCTGCCGGTTGAAGGCAGCAGAGAAGTGGCTATAAAGCAGGGATGCAGGGACCCCCAACAAACTCTTCTCTCCTAAGTCTGGCTCCAGGCAGGAGAGAACACAGCCCTGAATGACTGTCCACAAAGTTCTTAAAGCTAAATGTATGGAAGGCAAAAACCTAAGTGGAGCTGGCCTCAGCAGAAATAATGTCTTTGTGCTGGCTGGAATGATTCTGGAGTGGCACTCACCTTCAGAAGGGTAGTTTTGGTTGGGTCAAGACGTGAATTGCATTCAACCTAAAATAAAAGGAGGAAAGAGGAATATGGTGTCACACAGAAAACTTGAAGAGTCAGATGTAAAATGCGGGGCAGCTGCAACAGAGGCAGCGGCTGTCTTCAGCAATGGGAGCTTCTCTGGGGCCAAGAAGGATTGAGCAAGAAGGCAGAGAGCATGCAGGAAGAGAACAGTGAATGAAAGATGCAGAGAGCAAAGGCAGGTGCTCCCAAGGGAGCTTGTGGTGACAAAATGTCACTGCTCTGAGAGACAGGGCCGTGACTTCAAGAGAAATCATCCCCTGGTTTTGGGGATGCACCATGAAACCCTGGAGCACCTTCTGGGTTTTGACAGCAAGACTGGGAAGGAAGGAGACTTCGGTGCAGTGCAGCATGGAGCGAGATCACTCAATCCCTCGGCCAGACAAGGAGGCCATGGCCACCCCTCCTCTGTAAGACTGCTGCAAAAAAGGAACAGGCGAGGGCCCTATAGGAAAAGCAACCCCAGAAGGGGAGATTATAATGAGCTGGGAACCTGGGCAACCAGACAGGCAAGCCAAGCTCCAGAAGACCCTACCCCATCCCCCAGCTGTGGCTGGGAAGCAATGAGAATCCTCAGGAATATTATCCTAGCAAAGTCAAAACTTGACGAATGTCTCAGTCTTCTAGAAAAGACTGATGAAAAGGCAACTGGCCACAATCAGCAAATGCCCTGGAGCAGTTCTCTGTGCACAGCTCCTAGGTCCCAGCTACTGCTTTAGGAGACTCCCACACTCTTCCACGGTTTCTTAAGACAACTTCTTTTGTTCACAAACCCCTGGTCTCCCCACAATCACTGGTTGAAGGGGAGGAGCAACATCCACCACAATCACGTTGTGCTGTGCCATGCCTCATTTATGAACTGTGCTGGGAGGGAAGTGGGTTATAGGTGTCTGCAGAGAAGAACAGGAAGGAGACACTTCTAAGTGTTGCCTTCCCTGTGATAGTGCTCTTGCAGAGCTCTGCGTGACTCCCCGCCACAGCAACTGGAGTCACACTGCTTACTTTTAACCCCCAGGCAGCCTCAGTACAACAGCAAGAGAACAGGAATTCATGACTTGAACTGAACTCCAGGCAGCAGCCTGGCAGAGCTCAGGGAAAGATGCAAGTTCCTGAAAGGGATCCTCTGCATCACTTGTTGAGCAATAGGCTTGTGCACAAGGACTCTTATTCAGATCCTGGCAGCCCCACTTTCGAGCTGCCCTGCAGGGCCACTAAGCCTCCAGAGCCTCAGCTCTCCCACCAGAGGCTGACAGGTCTCAGTCGCCGGGGTCTAGTAAAGAGCTTGGGACAGAGCCCCCTTCCGTGACTAGTTCTGGGCAAGGTGAAAGCACTGCTGGGTGAGGCAGGTTTGCCAAGAGATTTGTGGGGCCAATGTCATGAGGGAAGACTTCACGTATACGTACCACTGCTTCCACGGCAGGCGAGTTGTCACCAACCACTAGCAAGGCAGGGCACCTGGTCAAAACCCAAAACAGAGAGACGTTACTCACAGTGCCTCTAAGGGATTTCTGAAAAGGCTGAGCTCGGTGAACCAACAGCCTTACGAAAGCTGAACAACGCTCAGCAAAATCCCCGCCTGCCACCGCATCATGGCATGTTGTTGCACCAAAACGTCCTCCAGTGCTTGCACACGCACCATGCTGTCCCCTCCATGCACACCAACAACCACGACTGCTGCACACACGCTGGAAGATCTGCCCAGGGCTGGGAGAAACACCATCTCAGGCTGCAAAAGGGAGCACGCTCTCTGAAATGAACGTCTGTTAGGAATTTAAGAATAACCACATCCAAGAGAGTTTAATGCTTCTGAGGCCAGCTACTGCTCAGCACTGTGTTTGGGCTCGGATTTTAGAAAGAAGCACAAAAGGTGTTGGGGAATATACTGAAAAATGTCACGATAACAAAGCCTCTGTTGACAAACCTGTGCCTTCATATCCATTTTTTATATGTATTGTAATTCTAGAAGAAGAATTAACATTCAATGTGTAAAACATACGCAGGAGGTCACTGACCAAGTGGCTGTGAATTTGCACTATCCATTGACAGATCCAGGTAAGGAAGGGGTGGCTAGAGGCCCCACTTTTGTGTGTTGACTAGATGACAAAAATCAGAGTAGAGAGGCTGTGAGCCACAGAGCTCAGTGTCAGTGGAGTACCACCTCTCAGGAGGCGGGGGATCCGTATGTCAGCCTGCTGGCACAGAGATACACGCTTCCAGAAGTATTTTCAGGGTCTGCAGATGCCCATGAGTCACCTGAACGGACAGACAGTGCTCGGTGACTTAGAGCTGCCTGCATGACAGAGCGCAGCACGACTGGCTTTGCCTGGAGACCTAGCAGGGAAATCCAGCTCTTTTACGTTAGCCAAGATCTAGAGTGTCTGGCTGCGGATGCCTAAAGCATTCTTGGGACTGGCAGAAGCACAAGTACATACGATTTCCGAGGAGCAAAGAGCAGAGCCTGGGCAGCTCAGGCATCCTGCCCCAGCACTGCAATTCGCAGCCTTCACGCGCTCTACACACCGGAGATAATTTGCCCCTTTTGCTTTCTTGCTTGGAATCTGAAAATTTACTTATATTACCCTGTGCTGATTGTCACTAGTTCTCCAGTGTCTGTCCCTTCTCAGCGGTACCCTGCGCAGACTATCCTCTCCCAGATGAAAGAGTCACTGCCAAGGTGGGAAAACACCACTGCACTCTCTGCAGTCAGAACCCACTGTCATTGCTGGGAGAATTGTGCAGGTAATTTTTTTTTGGCAAAGTGGGGGAAGGCAGTCAGTGGCAACAAACAGAAACCTGCCTCCCTCATTTATCATGCAAAACAACCAAACTAACAGCTCAGCAAGTCCAGTGACTGCTGGGTGGATACACGGACGCCTCTGACCCTGCCTTCTAGAGAATCTCCGTCTGTTCTCCATGACAGGGCCTCCAGACACCTCTCTGCCCCACTCGAGCTGACAGCACCGCACCAAAGCCTGGACAGTCTGAACAGTCTTCCCGGCTCTAGGGCTTGTGGGGTTCTTGCAGAGACCCAGCAACAGCTTTTCTGCTGAAGGGACTGCACAGTAAGCACAGGCTGATACACAGCAACTTACTTGAGTGTTTTTGCAGTATTTTCATTGGTGCCAAGAACTGGTCTCTCAATTTCCAGGTCTCTACGACTGAAAGACAAAAGAGAACAATTCTCCATCAAATCAGCAGAGGAAATTGGTTATCATGGAAGTGTACAAAATCCAACTAGGAGTGCTGGCTCCAGCACCCAAGCAACATGTTATCACTCCCTGTGTCGTGCCAGGAGCAGGAGCCCCAGCAGTAACTGCCAGGAAACAGGATCCATGCTCTGACAGCAAGCTTGCTGTGTACCTTAAGAGATGATCTACTGGGGTGTGAAAGGGTCAGCCAGGCTTGAGGCTGAGCCTGGCTCAGGATAATGGCTGAAGACTAGGCTAAGGACAAAGGTTCATATGACATCCAACACCATAATACATATGGCAGCAAATTTACTGAGCATGGAAGCTATGGGAGCGACTTAGCAGGCAAAAAGGTATCCTGTACCTGTTGTATGAGGTGAGGAACAGCTGAAGGTTATCTTGGTTAATGTCTTGTGCAATATGAAGCCTGTACGTTTGGATCAAATCTAGATTTGCCTGCAGTTCCTCCTGTACAAAAGCAGAATTGAAAGACAGTGAACATCATCTTTTTTACAAGTAAAGAAACGATACTCATAAAGATACTGAAGCATTAAACTGCCTCCATACTCACTGATGCCCTGTGAACCACAACACAGAGGGCAGCGACTCCAGACTGCGTTGGTACCTAGGCTACACTAAGCGTTTCTGTGACGTACGTTGGCAGTGTGCGCACACCTTTACAAACGGCAGTGCACGCGCTGCTGCAGGAGCCCAAAGGTATCGCGAGATCACGTAAGTTAGCTCCTGAGCCTTGGCAATACTTGTACAGATACAAATCACTCTGTTTTAGGAAGGTCTTCCACTTATGCTTAATGTTAAAGAAACAAAGCTCTATAGGTAAGCCCCAGCACTGGGACCAAAGGAAAAATTAATCCCAGCACCCAGTTCTGTGAAGAAACTGCATTCCAATGAGAGCTGGAGAGAGACAGAGAGAAAAAAAAATGCAAGGAAGCACTACATATGATGAAGGGGCTCGAAAGTGGAGTGAGAACAGCATGTGGTCTAAGCAGGAGGAAGACATGTGATTCCTTCCCATGCTGATGTGTGTTGTTGCAGGAGGTCTTCAGGTCAGGGACTGATCTGCTGTATGTCAAACATCGCGTGCATGAGGCACAGACCCTTTCAGCTGCCCCGCGCTGGTTGGGAGCCAGCAAATCCCAAACAGAAGGCATTGCTGTATCCCAGGTTTTCAGGAGAGGCAGGTTTGTCTCTGCTGAAACTGAAGGGGACGATGAAGAGCGGAAGGCAGCAGTTCAACATCTGGACACGTACAATATCCCACTGTCAGCTCCCAGCTGATCTCTGCTCTGCCCACAGCCCAAGTACTTCCATGCTGGCTACGGAAAACCAGCTGCCACTTGGCTCTGCAGACAGTTGCTTAGGCACCACAAAGACAGGACTTCTAATGGTTCGGACTTCTTTAACGTGTCTGGAGCCTGGAGACAGTCAGTGCAAGTGTGAGGATGCGCATGTTCCCTGCAGCGTGCAAAGCCCTGGATGCAGGCCTGCCACACAGAGAAGATAGTACTATCTGTGGCAAGCCTTATTTGATGGACCAGAGCTATTTCAGAGCAGGTACATACGGAAGTTATAGCTCCAAGTACAGTTGCACGGGCAACATTAACATGTGCTGGGTACTTACATGGCCAAAATGATGCGCCAAGACAATATCCACTATGTTGGTTGTCCAGCCTGAAAACTGAAGAGTGACCATGAATGAGGAGGAGGGACAATAACTGGAAAATGCAGTTTCATTACAAATCTCAAAGCAGCTCCTCAGAGTAAAGAAAACAACAAGGAAACTATTCAAGTGATCTAAGAAATGAATGCCTGAAGCTTGGGATGGGCGTGCAAGGCTCCAAGAAGCCTGTGCACACACAACACACAGCTCTCCAGAAACCTGGAACCCAGAATGACTGCAAGTGGCCAGAATAATAGAATAATTAAAAGATCCATTCAACCTCAGCCAAATGAAGTCTGCAAGCATGACTACTAAACCAGAGGAAAGCTGAATGCTCAACAGCCACTGATCTCCAAGCATTTTACCAGGTTTTCTCATTCACAGACGATCACACCCACCCCTGCTCCTATGGTAGAGGCCGTCCTACACCCAGACTGGGAATGCAGCTGGGACAGAAATGAGATTGTACAGTTTTTGCCATAAACTGACAAATTCCTGTACTCTGTCCTTTTTCGTCTTACTCTACACATTGTTCATTAAGCACTGTGGAGAGGAGATGTGCAGGGGAAGGAGAATCTCACCTTGGATGCTGCCCAATCAATCCAGCCCTTTGCACATGGATCAACGTTAATAAGAACGAGTCCCTCCACCAGGTCGGGGTGGCTGAGCTGTGGGGAGAGAGCACAGGCACGCTCAGCAGGGTTATTCAGCCCACACGTTAGTCCTAATGGCAGGCGCAGCAGCTGGAAAGCTTCTTGCAAAAGGAAGACAGAGTAAAATGCAGGCTAAGTGGGGAGCTCCTGTGCCGGCCAGGCAGTGGCCTTTTCAGAGCCTGGCCTAAAGCCGGCTCCCAGGCAGATCTTACTCGATTCAGTTGTTGGCACTGAGGGACTGACTGCTCACACCGCACCCACAGCCCCAGATGGCCTCAGCAGTATCTTCTGGTGACCTATGCATCTGGTGCAGCCACAGGTCCTGCTCAGGCTCCCTTCGAGGGCTGCGAGCAGTGACTCTGCTCCGATGTGGCACCTCGGGGAAGGACCTGGACAAACTCTTGTGCATCTCCCTTCCGCTCCTCAAGGAAGAGGCAGTCTCCCAGTGGAGATGTGGCAAAACGGCAAGATGTGGCAAATGGCCCAGGAATGGTGCTGAGGCCCCGCAGGCACCTGCAGTCTGAGCAGAGGCCTGGGGAGCTCCAGCCGCGGGGGCACCCCCACTGCCCCTGCTCCAGCCTGGCACCCCCACCACCCTGCAGCTTACCTTCGGGGCGTGTGGGGAGCACGGATACAAGATACTTTGAGAACTGCTTGCAAACACAAACCCAGCAATGCAACACAACGAGAGAACTTTGCGCTCTAGGCTCCCTCTGCAGCTGAAAATTACAGCGGCTCTTCTGCCCCACTGCATAGACCAGCACTGGTTAGGCAGAAGGAAACAACCCTGTCCTCAGCAGGAAGCTGTCTGCCATCCAGGCAGCATGGCAAGGGCGTTCTGGCACTGCACTGAGCTGAGGACAAGGGCTTATTTTCAAGACTGAAAACTACACAAGATACAAAAGGCAAGGAACAGAGCAAGCACCAGTGTCTCGTGCTGCCCCAGGCTAACCCTGACTGGAGGAAACAGAAAGATGGGAAGCAGAGAACTTTTTGGAGGAAAGGCAGCTGCACGGCGAAGAGGCTTGAAGAAGCAGTAAGTGGCCTAAATCATCAGCAACTCTCTGCACTCAACAATTTGAAGCAAACTTTACTGAAAATATCAGATTTCTGTGGGGTTTTTTAACTCCATCTCTGAAGGACCCAGGCAAATTCCTGGGCTGCTAAACTACGTCCACTGAGTTCACATGCTTATAAACACTCCACTATAGAGAAAAGTAGAAGTAAGTACCAAGATAAAGCTAGCACTCTCTTGTCAAAGGGTGCAGTGCAAAATCTACTTCCTTCCAGTGAAAAAGCACATTCCTCATGAGAGCTGGTTCACAGCACATCACCAATTCAATTGTTTGGTGTCACAAGCACTGGAAACAGCATCCAGTAACGCAGTCAGCCTGTGTGCAGACACAAGGCTGGCTATTCCTAGCAGCCAGGATGGGTTCTCCTGTCTCAAAGACATCACATTACCATCTTTCCACGTCTGGCATAGCTTCAGAGTAGCCTTGGCTGCTCCAATTTAACCATCTGGATGCAAGGTAGCTCTCACATGGCTCCCTGCAGGCCTGCTGTAATTACTGCTACTTTGCCGGCGCCCCACAAACGGTCTGTTAGATCAGTGGAAGACCACAGCTCACGTAAGTCACAAGGAAATGCAAAGATACTTACTGCACACCTGCTGAGGACGTAAGCACCAGCTCCCAGTCCAATCCCAATGAAGCTTTTCAGGCTGAAATACAGGCATTTCACAATCAGCAAGGCTAATTTCAATCTCACAGCTGAAGCATCCCTAGAGGCAAAGCTTCTCCCCTCTCTGCATCTAGCTGTCCACTTCTGGTTCATTTTCAAAACGATCCAGCAGTGATGCAGCAGCCATAAAATGTGTAATGTGGCAGACCATGTTCCCAGCATAAGAACCACACAGGGCTACACAGGTTAGGAGACGCTTAGGCCTCTTGGGACAACTCAGTGAGCACAGCAGCTGCCGCAAGCAGAGCCAGAGGCAGGTGCTGGACTGGCTGCACCCAGCTGGCTCACCGTGCTTCCTTTCAGAGACTTACTTCAGGTGCGTCAGAACAGCGGGCAGCATTTCAGCCAGTTCATCCATACTGGGATACTGGTACCTGAAAACCAAGAGAGACTGAAATCAAAGCACCTCCAAATACAGCTCGACAGAGGTTACCTGCCAGTTCTGCCCAAGGTAAGAGAGACAAGGAACAACTCACAGGCATGCGCATAGGTGACTATTCTGCAACGGTACTGTATATTCCAGCCAACTGCATGGAACCCTTCCCTCAGAACAAGACTAGCACAGAGCTGTGTTTTATTGGGCAGTCAGACTTCTGTAGGAGGATGGACAGACGGAGCAAGGAATGCCAGCTGGACTGCAGTGTGCTGGGCTCACGCTCAAGTCGGAAAGCTGGTACCAGCACTCACCCCTAGTGAGGCTTTACCCATGCCTCAGTAGTAAGAAAGTTCCCTGACTGCCCCTTGGGAAGCCTCCTCATCTTCCCATTTCCTCTGCCCCTGGAAGCTGCCTCCCACTGCACTCAGCCCGGCAGTCCCAGCTGGCTTAAGCGGGGTGCTACCTCAGTCCGCACCGCAGTCCAGACCGCATCTGGAACAACAAGGGTCTCCCCCGAGCTCTTACCCAGACGGGAATGGAGGGGCTCCTTCCTGCTGGCCTGGTGCATCCATGTGGCACACGGCAAAATGCTGAGTGATCTCTTGCATGTCTTCGAAGTTAAAGAATGCATTAAAACAAGATTTGTCTACAACAACAACAAAACCAAAATGAGACATTTCCTGAAGTTCTATTGCGATCCACCCACCAAACACCACGGCTCACACCTGCATGAGCCCAGACCCCCGCTGAGGCTGCGGGGCAGCGGCTGCTGGGTGACGCACGCTGCCGTGCCCCACTGCCTGCCACGCAGCAGCGAGTCCCAGCAAAGTCACTGTCCTGACCGGAGGGCAGGCAGACAAATGACACCCCAGCACGCACGCCCAGGAGAACAGGGCCTTGCAGCACTTGGGTACTCTCAGCGCACACTGAGGAGCACCTGTGTGAACCTAACAGTACATGTTGGGTGGGAAGACACGTGGAAAGACCAACCAAGCCCACTACAAACATTACACTACTTCTCCAGCCTTGTAAAAGGGACTTGCTCACCTGCCCAGCATCCAGGAACTTATGGCAGCTCTATCACACTGNGCAACAAGTCAGCTAGAGCACTATAGTGTGGTGCATGGACCTATTTTGACCCTCAAGGGCTGTTAGAATGGACAGGGGCATGCCACATGCTCTCTCTCCTGCAGACCTTTATCTTTTTACCCTGGGATGACCTGTCCCACCTCAGCTCCAGGCCAGTCCCACTGGTCCCCACACTCAAGAGCAAACACCATGAACAACCACTTTTTCAGGGTCCTGGGAATGCAAGAGCTTACGGTTGAGGCCGATGTCATGGTATGTGAGGATGACAGGTCTGTTCCCCTTGGGCGTGCCCCGCATGGTGACATGGACCACTCCAAAAGCTGTCTCAATGTCATGTTCCTGCAGAGTGAGAAGAAGGAGGCGCAGTGTTATGTGTGCTGCCTGCACAGCCGGGAATCCTAACTGAGGGTCAGCCACACTTCAACATTATTCTCCTGTCCACAGCTGACGGCTCAGCACAGCTCTGGCAACGTGCAACCCCAGCAAATCTCTCTCCTACCACTGCCAAAAGCCGGCTGCTTTTGTACAGATGTGTGAAGGGTTTGGGGCTGTGTCTTCCAAGATCTCATTTCCATGGCCTTTAGGGATGTTGCTGCACTGTAGCAGGAGCTATCTGTCACGTGTCCGTTTGTCTCTAGGGGTTCATGGCTTCACAAGCGCAGCTCCACTCCCACAGCCAGGCCCTCACTCCCCAGCTGGCACCCCTCTCCCTCCAACTCACCAGCCACAGAATGCCAGCATGGCAGGGGTTAGAAGGGACCTCTGGGGATCACCCAGTCCAACCCCCTGCCCAAGCAGGGTCACCCAGAACCGGCTGCACAGGACTGAATCTCTCCAGAGAAGGAGACTCCACAGCCTCCCTGGGCAGCCTGGGCCAGGGCTCCGGCACCCTCAGAGGGAAGAAGTTCTTCCTCGGGTTCAGCTGGAGCTTCCTCGGCTTCAGTTTGTGCCCGT
>Ga0065711_1043377_pt1 | contig 14768 bp, 15 predicted proteins | sample Hoacrofraction12_FD_59098 | JGI IMG/M metagenome (GOLD analysis project Ga0065711, IMG submission 59098) | Hoatzin crop microbial communities from Cojedes, Venezuela - Epithelial fraction 12 v2 (version 2) | ecosystem: Host-associated > Birds > Digestive system > Esophagus > Crop | place... | reverse complement strand
TTTTTTTTTTTTTTTTTTTTTTTTTCTGGAGAATGTGCAGCAACTGTGCTTTCACATTCCACAAAGAACAAAAAAGGTATGCCTCTTAATGCAACAATAAATTTGAAAATTAACAGATGTGGAATTTATGCATCTGCCCATCCTCAGAGCTTCTAAGCTTGTATGGAAGAGGTGGTGAATCTAGGATAAAGTTGGTAGTTTTGATCACACAGTAATACTTGGTAGTTATCTCTGTTTAAAGACTGTTGCTTCGTTACCTTATTAGATACCAGATTTTTGTTGGGATTTAGAATTAATCTTTTTCCTTAAAGACCTTTGGATCAAAAAAGTTAGGTTTAACATTACAACCAGAACTTTCCTGTGCTGCTCTTTGCAATACCTTCTTTCAAGGACTTTGAATAAACTAAGTGCAAGAGTAACCTGGGAATTAGGCAACCTGATATCAAATTTGCACTAACAAACATCTTTCTTAAGAAGGTAGTATTTAAAGGTTTTTCTTTCGTTTGGCATAGCTGCACGTTCCCATCTGTCTAATGTACCAGAAACCAGTTGTGAGGAATCTGTCATTGGTCAATGCTTAGTTGATCCTCCGCAGCAGTTTGGCCACAAAATCCTGCTGTGGGGGAAGCTTGCAGCATATTACTATTTAACCTTTATTATTAAAAATAATTTCAACTCTTTATTGACCACACGTTTCACTTCTTGAAAATGAGGCAATAATTCATCCTCAAATGAAGTGGTAGTCATTCATGCTCACTGGAAACTTCCATCCTGACAAAGTTGTTATAAGCTTGGAAAAATGCTTGTTTGGCTAAAAATTGCTTTGGTCCTTGACCATCACACTGCAGTGTTTTGAGGGGCCCTCTGAGAAGCAAAGAGAGGAATAAACTGTTAATTGCTAATTGATTACAATTGAAATTAAGCTGATCCGTTTTGTTCGGCTGTTGCAGGATATGACAGGAAGAAGGTGCATACTAGAAATTGCACTACTAATGCCTCTTGGACTCAGAACAACAGCTTCATATCAGAATCAGTTTAATGCAGTCTATTAAAAAATAAAAATAAATCTGTCGAGAGCTATAACAAACGAAGTCTAGGTGGATTAAGTTTTTCTTACCTCTGGTTAGTGCAATATCAGTTGTACTTTTCAGTTATTTTTAGTTTTGAATTGCATTGAGAAGCCGTCTGCTGAACCCCTTTGTGATTGTCTAGAGGTTCTTCAGTGTTCAACTACAGCAGACAAATGGGTTTCAGTAAATAACATTGCACCTCCTGAGCACTTACGGTTTAAATATTTTTAGAACTGTGTATTGCTGATCTTGATATCTTCTGGAGTGATTCTAATGAAATTAAATTAATTTTTCGGGGGACCCTTGTAAGTGTCTTCAGAGTAAATTATTGTGAAGTGTCTTTTGTCCTGCAGTTATAGAATATGTGAAAGTAGTAAAATGCTGATGTGGTGTGACTTAGATACCTGACATAAGATGCCTTTAAAATTAATAGGTGAGCAAGGGAGACAGCAAAAATGCCAAAAAAAAGAACAATAAGAAGACAAGTAAGAACAAGAGCAGCTTGAGTCGTGGCAACAAGAAAAAGCCTGGCATGCCCAATGTGTCCAATGACCTCTCCCAGAAGCTGTATGCCACTATGGAGAAGCACAAGGAGGTAAGAGTTGATAGAATGAGAAATACGTGTTTTACTTAAGTAGAAAGGTGTACAAAGCTTTGATACGTCAGAACTGTGCCCTGTAAATTACGCATGTTTGGCTGGAGAATTGAGTGGCACACCAGACAAGTACCAGTCAGTCTGGGCACTCTTTGCTGCGAGGGCAGTGGAGATAAATACAACTGTGGTCATACGGAAGTTCTAACAGTCCAGACTGTCACAACAGTTCTACTGTTACTGTTCAGTCCAGCGTTCTGTAAGCCTAAACCTTCTGAATGTGAACCTGCAGGGCACCCAGAGGTTTGAAATTTCCCAGCCTTACAAGCACACCACCCTGGTGGCACATCACTCAAGTGTTAGTTGGTACTGGAATTGTATGCTCTGTGTAATGAAGTTTGGCAACCGAAGCATCTTTGTAAGTGCTGGCCTATTAAGTATTTTTCCTTTTCAGGTCTTCTTTGTCATCCGTCTCATTGCTGGCCCTGCAGCCAACTCCCTGCCCCCCATCGTGGAGCCTGACCCCCTCATTCCGTGTGACCTGATGGATGGGCGTGATGCTTTCCTAACCCTTGCTAGAGACAAGCACCTGGAGTTCTCCTCACTACGAAGGGCTCAGTGGTCAACCATGTGCATGCTGGTGGAACTGCATACCCAGAGCCAAGACCGCTTTGTTTACACCTGCAATGAGTGCAAGCATCACGTGGAGACCAGATGGCACTGCACTGTTTGTGAGGTACGCTTGGTGACATTTTCTCTACTTGTGTCCCCCTATTTCTCTGCCCAGAGTGCTGTTACCTCAACTAATTTCTCAAAATTAACTGGTAGAAAAAGACCTGTACAGCTCATCTTCTGGCAGTTCAGAAAGAAAAGAGGAAATGTTTTCCATAACGGGCAATTGTACAACTCTGTTACTTGGTGTGATTTTTGTTGTCGTCTTTCAAGCTGTGGAGAACTGAAGTAGCAGAAGTTTATTTCTTGTAGTTTATTTAAGGTGCTGCTGCTTAAGCAGTTGGGAACTATAGCGACTGCGTGAGCTGTAATGGTAGGAGCAATTGATTCCCACCCCCCCCACCCCAACTTTATCTTCCAGAGTCAGAAGTGTTGTGTGTGGTGCTACGGTATTTCTGTAAATAGGGCTCTCCGCTGGTTTACTGGCATGGAGGTTTTGCTATGCTAGAAGTCAGACTCCTATATTTGGGTGACTCTTCCACTACTCTGTTGTCTCTTGTGTCTTCAGAAGTCTTTGCAGTACCAGTGTGTTTGAAGATCAAGTCCAGTTGTCTGAGTCAATGCTGAGCCCTCCAGAAGCTGGACTAACCTTGAGTCTGGCTTGTGACTTAATTTTTTGGCCTGCTGGAAATAAATGACTGTCTCTGATTCAGTTCTGAAAAGCTCTGATTAAATGTTCCTGTTTCATCATATATACCAGAAAATTTCTAAATTTCCTATGGATTAATGAATCCTGAGGACTTGGATCAGTTATTGAGCCCAAACTCTTGTGCTGTTGCTTTCACAGAATGTAAATGCTCTTCTGTTGTTCTGCCCAGTATGCTCTGCTGTTTAACTCGCCTGAAAACTGAAAATGCAGCTTTTATTCTCCTTTTTTTTTTTGAAAATTGGTACCTGTCCTGCCACTCTTGCCCTATTCTTTTGAAGCAGCAGCAGATGGGCAGCTGTTTGTTCCTTGCGTTTTTATTCTCTTTTGCTATCAGGAAAGAAAGGGATTTTTCTGGCCCAGCTGAATGTGTGACTTACTAGCTCAGAGCAAACTTGTTTTTCAAGCTATATTTATTTGTGTAGATTTCAGACGCCCTTGTGCCCACACACTTTCCCTGGCTATAATTTGGATTTATTCCGTCTCTAGTACCTCAACATGGTGTGAAATATTTAATTTCTCCCTAGAGCGACAATTTGCCCAGAACCAACTGGGATTAATTTGTTGAGGTGGCATGACACCATTTATTTGTTGTATGGAATTTCAGGAACACTGGTAACTTCTCCATCGTTGTCTTTCCAGGATTATGACCTGTGCATCACTTGCTATAACACTAAAAACCATGACCACAAGATGGAGAAATTAGGCCTTGGTCTAGACGATGAGAGCAACAACCAGCAGACTGCAACCACGCAGAGCCCTGGTGACTCTCGCCGCCTGAGCATTCAGCGCTGTATCCAGTCTCTGGTCCACGCCTGCCAGTGTCGTAATGCCAACTGCTCACTGCCGTCCTGTCAGAAGATGAAACGGGTTGTCCAGCACACCAAAGGCTGCAAACGCAAAACCAACGGAGGGTGCCCCATCTGCAAGCAGCTCATTGCTCTCTGCTGCTACCATGCAAAGCACTGCCAGGAGAACAAGTGCCCGGTGCCCTTCTGCCTCAACATTAAACACAAGCTCCGTCAGCAGCAACTTCAGCACCGTCTGCAGCAGGCACAGATGCTCCGGAGGAGGATGGCAAGTATGCAGCGGACCGGTGTGGTAGGCCAGCAGCAAGGATTACCCTCGCCCACGCCAGCCACTCCGACAACTCCAACAGGCCAGCAGCCCCCGACGCCGCAAACCCCACAGCCCCAGCCTCCGCCCCAGCCTGCCTCGCAGCCTCAGCCTGCACCTCCCAACAGTATGCCACCCTACACCATGCCGAGAACTCAGCCGCCCAGTGCTGTGTCCCAGGGCAAGGCAGGTGGCCAGGTGACTCCTCCAACTCCACCGCAGCCACCTCAACCACCGGTTCAGGGTCCTCCTCCAGCAGCAGTGGAGATGGCCATGCAGATCCAGCGGGCAGCGGAGACCCAGCGACAGATGGCACAGGTTCAGATCTTCCAAAGACCGATTCAGCACCAGATGCCCCAGATGCCACCTATGGGAATGAACCCTCCACAGATGGGCAGAGGTCCTGGTGGTCATATAGATCAAGGAATGGGGCCAGCAGGAATCCAGCAGCAGCCACCGTGGGTGCAGGGGGGCTTACCCCAAGCTCAGCTGCAGCCAGGAATGCAGAGGCCATCCATGATGTCAGTAGCCCAGCCGGGCCAGCCGATGAATATGGCACCTCAGCCAGGGATGGGTCAGGTACCTGGCGCTGCTCAGCCCAAACAACCACCTCTGCCCCAGGCGGCCTTACAAAACCTACTGCGGACTCTCAGGTCTCCCAGCTCACCCATGCAGCAGCAGCAGGTGCTTAACATCCTTCACTCCAATCCCCAGCTGCTGGCCGCTTTCATCAAGCAGCGGGCTGCCAAGTACGCGGGGTCCCAGAACCCGCAGGGGATGGCCGGTCAGCCTGGCATCCCCCAGGGTCAGCCGGGTCTCCAGCCGCAGCAGGCCATGCAAGGGCAGCAAGGAGGGGTGCACCCCAACCCAGCCATGCAGAACATGAACCCCATGCAAGCGGGAGTGCAGAGGCCCAGCATGCCCCAGCAGCAGCCGCAGCAGCAGCCGCAGCAGGCCATGGCTGGGATGAATCCTCAGGCGCAGCAGATGAGTATGAATCACTCGGGGATGGCTCCCCAGTTCCGAGACCTCCTGATGAGGCGGCACCAGATGATGGAGCAGCAGCGCCACCAGCAGCAGCAGCAGCAGGGAGCAGGACCAGCACTGGGGCCGGGGATGGCCAACCACAACCAATTTCAGCAGCCCCAGGGCGTCGGGTATCCCCAACAGCAGCAGCAGCAACAGCAGCAGCGAATGCAGCATCACATGCAGCAGATGCAGCAAGGAAACATGGGACAGATAAGCCAGCTTCCGCAGGCGATGAGCGCAGAGACTGGAGCCAGTTTGCAGCAGGCTTTCCAGCAGAGGCTGCTTCAGCAGCAGATGGGCTCCCCAGCTCAGCCCAACCCTATGAGCCCCCAGCAGCACATGCTTCCCAGTCAGGCCCAGTCGCCGCACCTACAGGGCCAGCAGCTCCCTTCATCGCTCACCAACCAAGTGCGTTCTCCGCAGCCTGTACCCTCACCGCGGCCCCAGTCCCAGCCCCCCCATTCCAGCCCGTCCCCCCGGATGCAGCCTCAGCCTTCTCCGCACCACGTCTCCCCACAGACCAGCTCCCCACACCCAGGACTGGTAGCTGCCCAGGCGAACCCCATGGATCAAGGGCACTTTGCCAGCCCGGACCAGAGTGCAATGCTTTCCCAGCTTGCTAGCAATCCCGGCATGGCAGGCCTCCATGGTACAAGCACCACGGAACTGGGGCTCAGCTCCGAGAACTCAGACTTGAATTCAAACCTTTCACAGAGTACACTAGACATACACTAGACACATTGTAGCATTTTGGGAGCAAAAAAAATAAAAAAAAGTAAAAGAAGTAAAAAAACTTATTTTCTCAAGACTTTTTGTACTGAAGACAAATTTTTTTGAATCTTTCTTAGCTAAAACAACATTTTTCCCTGGAACACATCTGAACTCTGCAGCAGTAGTTTGTGGTTTTAAAAACAAACCAACAATGAACCTGAGGGACAGTAGAGTACAAAGAATATATTTTTGTTATGGCTGGAATCATAACCAGTCCTTTTTCTTGGGTTTTTTTTTTTCCTCGTGTGTGTTGGGGAGGTCGGGGGAAGAGGGTGGTCTTTTGGCTGTTAACCAAAGGATGCCCTACTCCTGCCTCCAATAGGTTTTATTTTTTTTTAAATTAATGAAAATATGTAATATTGATAGTTATTATTTACTGAGGCAGATGGTAAACATTTTCCCTATTCTGGTTTTTCTTCATGTCACTGCAAAAAAACAACAAAAACAAACAAAAAAAACCACAGGAGAAGGTTTTCATATAACCGGAGGACAAAAGGGGTTAATGTTGCTTTAAAAATACATTACATATATAAATATATATATATAAAAATAAATACCAATCTTTTCCTCTTTGGAAATAATGTCAATTCTTTGAAAAATGTAAAAATATTAAATAACTCAGTCCCCTCCTGAAGTCTACTTTTGTCCTCCAAGAATTTTCTATACAAGAGTCTGAGCTTAAAAAAAAAAAACTTCAAGTATTAAAATAATTTGTACATGTAGAGAGAAGACAACATTTTTGCAAATACACAGGGGCAGCTGCCAAATGGATGTAGTATATATATTGTGGTTTCTGTTTTCTTGAAAGAATTTTTTTCGTTATTTTTACATCTAACAAAGGAAAAAAAAATAAAAAAGAGGGTAAGAAACAATTCCAGTGGGATGGTTTTAACCTGAGGAAAAAGTCCCTGGGGTTTCTTCTTTATGCTTGCTTTCTCTCTCCCGTGCCCCTCTCCCACCCTCTTCCACTTTCTGTAAAACTTGAAAATAGAAAGCAAAAAACCCTCAAATGTTGTAAATCATGCAATTAAAGTTGATTACTTATAAATATGAACTTTCGATCACTGTATAGACTGTTAAAAATTGATTTCTTATTACCTATTGTTAAATAAACTGTGTGAGACAGACAGCCTGTTTTTAATGTTTCCCTTCTCTCCCATGTGAGTCGCTTGTTATTGAAATGGCGGGGGTAGCAGAATACCTGCTGCTTCAATCAAATATTCGCTATTCAGACGTCGGAGAGCTATTTAATGTATATGACTGTTTTAAAATGCAAATCTCTAATAAGGGATGTGGAGTAATAATTAGCCTTCTAAATGGACGCTTTTTGGTACAACTCTGCATTCGCGTTTGTTCCTGGCATGTATCTTACCAAAGGAACGAGGCCCGACCTCGACAGCTGTGCCAGTCAGCTGTGCCCACCCTGCTCACATGCCCTGGGAGCAGCTGATCTGCAAAGGACCTGTTCTGCGTTTGGAAATGAGAACTGTTGTTTGGATATGTGATATTAAAAAAATCCTCTTTTGCTTGGAATATATTGTACGCCTTTAACACCGAAGTGCGAGCATGAGGTAAGCTTGTGTGGATGTCCCACAGACACCGCACCAAGATGGCACGTGGGTGCCCCGTCACCCTGTTGCAGCTGGTGATCTGCCAGACGTAGGGTGCGTGCGGTCGGTGACTGTGTGTTATATGGATGGTGGGGATTTCCCAAACAGAAATGCTTCAGCTGCGGAGCGCATCTGTGTGGTGAACCCCGTTGTGTGCTGCCTGTAGCTGCGTGCCCGTGGAGTTAATGCCATTGTGCCAGGACGCATTCCGTGTCGTGAGCCGGCCGGGCACCACGTATGCGGCCGGTCCGTTGAGGGCTTCCCAAAATACGGCCGCCCGTCTCTGCCTGTACCTACGGCGCTGGCTGCCTAGGGCATTGCACACCTGGAAGACCCGGATGGGACCAGGGCATAACAGCTGCGTAAGACCAGGTGTGTTGTGGGCATCGGTGTGTCCGTGAGTCCCAGGCAAACAGCAGCGTGAGCAAGCCGCCCTCGGGAAACTGCTGGTGGAGGATGGAGGGGGGACCCTGGACGGATGGGAGCCTCAGCCAAGTAATGGTGTATGGTGACGTGAACAGAGGTTAGTGCTGTTGGAAAACGGGAGTAAAATGCTTGATATTTGGGTATAAACACAAGTAGGACAATGACGCCTGTATTTAAAAAAAAAAAAAAATACAGCGTATTTGGTAGCCTTCAGTAAGATAGTGGGAAGTTACTGGGAGGCTGAAGGAAAGCAGCTCTGCGCTTTGGTGTTCTGCCTTGGGCCCTCCTCCCGCCCATCACCCCTGCATGGCCCAGACCAGCTCTGCACCAACCCCGCAGCTGCTGGCCTGCTCTGAAGGAGAGCAGAAAACAAAAAGCCACACCTTGAATAGCAGGGCAGCAGCCTGGGGCCGTTTAGGTCTGCGTTCTCCATGCCAGTCATGGCAGCTTCCCTCTTCCTTCGCCCCACCCAAGCAAAGCCTACTTTTACTGTCGGCCTTGGGCCTTCTCCAGCTGGAGTGTAAATAAAATTCCTCCTGACCACGTACTGGCGAGCAAACTGTAAAGTGCGCTCAGCTTTCCGACTCGTGTGCTTTTTGTGCATCCCAACTCGGCGCCATGAATGAAAGCTGCTTGCTATGTTAGCACAAAAAGTCTGAGTTTGTCCTGGCCTGCGTGGGAGCTTCTGGTCCAGGCTGAAGTGGGGAGGCTGTGAGACCTTGCAGGGCAGCTTTTGGTTCAAAGAGCTACCGATCTTCCAACTTCGAACACCAGCCGAGGGGCTTGATTGAAAGATGCCAGGAGGCATTTTATGTGACGGCACAGCTGCCCTGCCCCTCTTTGTAGGTGCTGTCTCTGAGCCAGGCTCAAACATTTTATTGAGGAGGGGTGGATGGTCAGTGGTCTCAAATTTGTGTGGGGTTCCTTTCCCCTCCATCGCTCTGCCTCTGCTTTCCCTCATTGTACTGGAGAAGCAGAACCCACCTGTTGGGAAGCCACTGTGGCTGACTGGGGAAGGGGTAGGACTTCAGGTTGGCGACGCAATTAGGATGTCATCTGTGTTGCTGCTGTGCGCCCTTGCCAATCGACTGCATCCAAGTCAGAGCAGGTTGTTTCCCTTCCCACCTATTTGTTAGGCTCTTGGACCAGCAAAAAGAACTTGTATCCAAATTTTTACCAGTCCAATCAAAGATTTATTGTCCATTTACAACGATCCTAATGCTAATGGTCAAATAATACTCAGTTTAGTGATGCAAACTTTCTAATGTCTGCCCCGTCTACTGCCCCTCTGAGGCCTGGGGTCAGTGACTGCGGCTGCAGGTGGGGAGGCGTACAGGGAGTTTGTCACAGAGTCGCGTAACGTTCATGGTTTCTCCCTTGCTCTTGGGGTCATCTCTTTGTAAAAAATACTCTATGCTTTGCTCTTCCCTGGTTCGTTGTTCCACATTATGTACAAGTTTACTGTTTATGGAGTGGTTCGCATGTGTCTTTGTTACCCCTAAAACTAGTTTTACCTAGCTGCTGGTTACTCTGATGACTTGGCTACCGGTGAATATAGCCCTGGGCCTGCAGTACCATCCTGCGACCATATGTGTCTGCCACTGTTGGTTTCTTTTCAAATTCTAGCATCATCGATACCCTGTTCTACCCAGAGCTACTTCTTGTTCCAGAATCACAGAATGGCTGTGGTGGGCAGGCACCTCTGGAGATCATCTAGTCTACCTCCCTGCTGAAAGCAGGGTCACCTAAAGCAGGTTGCATGGGGCCATGTCCAGATGTTTATCTCCAGGATGGAGGTGCCACAGCCTCTCTATCTCCTCCCCCTGCCAAGTATCCATACAGATGGATATGGTCCCCCCGAGCCTTCTCTTCTCCAGGCTGAACAGTCCCAGCTCTTTCAGCCTCTCCTCACATGATAGATGCTCCAGTCCCCTCATCATCTTCTGGCCCTTTGCTAGACTCACTCCACCATGTCCGTGTCTCTGTTGTACCGGGGGAGCCCAGACCTGGATGCAGCACTTCAGATGTGTCTTGTCAGGGCCAAGGGAAAGGCTCACCTTCCTCCACCTGCTGGCTGTGCTCTCGTAATGCAGCTGAGGGACTGTTCACTGCATTTGCCACAAGGGCATGTTCTTGACATGTTGTTCAACTTGCCACCAGGACCTCTAGCCCCTTTTCTGCCAAGCTGCCTTCCAGTATGTGCTGGTGCATGGGTTTGTTCCTCCCAGGTGCAAGACTTTATGTTTCCCTGTCAGCCCATTCCTTTGGCCTGTTGAGGTCCCTCTGGATGGCAGCACAACCCTTTGGTGTATCAGCCGCTCCTCCCAGTTTTGTACCGTCTGTGATCTTCCTGAGTATGTACTCTGCCCCGTCCTTCAGGTCACTAACGAAGATGACGTTAAACAGTATTGGCCCCAGTAACAATCCCTGGGGTACGTCGCTAGTTGATGTGCCTCCACTGGACTTTGTGCCAGTGAGCCTAACCCTTCAGTCCCCCTTGCAATCTATTTATGTAGCCCATACTTCCTCAGTTTGTGAGGAAGTTGTCATAGATGGTGGCAAAAGCCTTAAGTAAATTAAAGATAAACAACGTTGATTGCTCTCCTCTCATTCACCAACTCAGTCATCTCATCACAGAAGGCTGTCGGGTTGCTTAAGCGTGATTTCACCTTCATAAATCCATGGTGACTACTGCCATTCACCTTCTTGTCCTTAGTGTGTTTGGAAATGGTTTCTGGGAAGATTTGCTCTGTCACCTTCCCAAGGATTAAGGTGAGGCTGACTGGCCTGTAGTTCCCCAGATTCTCCTTTTTCCAGACAGGAGTCTGTTCCACTCCTCGGGAACTTCCCCCAGTCACCATGACTTTTCAAAGATAATAGTGGCCTTGCAATGATATCAGCATCTTCCTCAGCACTTGGGAGTGCAACCATCAAGTCCCATGGTCTGGAGCATATCTAGTTTGTTTAAATGTTCTCTAACCTGATTCTACTTCACTGAGAGTGTCTCCCTTGCTCCAGACATCCCCACTGGTCTCAGGGACCTGAGACTGCTGAAAGCAGAGAACTTCAGAGAGGCACCCAGGTGGGCTGATTTCCCAGAAGAGTTATGAGAGCTTTCCCCAGGATGCTGTCCTCCCAGCATGTCCTTGTTCTCATGCATACATGTGGGCTGAGCCCCCATCTGCCATGTATCAAGATCTCTCTGGTCCACATCACACTTCAACCTGTGCTTGCCAAGCTAGTCTATCCCTTCCTCACTTGATTGTCAGTCCTCCTGTCCCTTGCCTCTTGTCCCTAGTTTAAAGCTCTTCTTTACAGGTTGGGCAGCCTTTGTGTGCTTAGCAAAGGTGGTTTTGCCCCCTTCATCAGGTGGATCCCATCTCTTCATAGCAGTCCTTGATCCTTGAAGAGGGTCCTGTGGTCATAAAAGCTGAATCCCTATTGATGCCAGCTGCACAACCAGTTGTTGACCTGCAGACTGCATCTGTGCCCCCTGAAGTACTTTCCCCTTACCAGCAGAAGACCACTCAGTCTCCATACTTATGCCGATTGCATCCAAACCCATGAAGTCACACTCCCAAGTAATTAGAGACAGGATGAGAGGCAATGGCCTCAAGTTGCATCAGGGGAGGTCTACACTGGGTATTAGGAAAAATTTCTTTACTGAAAGAGTTGTGAAGCATTGGAACAGGCTGCCCAGGGAAGTGGTGGAGTCACCGTCCCTGGAGGTGTTCAAAAACGTGTAGACGTGACACTTCAGGATATGGTTTAGTAGGCATGGTGGTGTTGGGTTGACGGTTGGACTTACTGTTCTTAGAGGTCTTTTCTAACCTATGATTCTATGGTTCTGTAAGTCAGATGGAGAATCACATTTCTCAAGTTGATCATACAAGGTACTGGGATGAGGAATGATGTTATATTTCAGGACGTTAGCTGCCCTCTGGGAGCTGAGCTCTAGGCCCAGCAGTTCCATGGGCTTCTCCCTAGTACCTGCTAGCTGTTGGTTGCAATAATAGATACACAGCAAGTGTATAATTGTACGTAAAATCTAGAACAGTGTTGGTAACTGTCACCTGGTCATTAGACAATTGTAACAGCGAAACAAGCTGCAACACAGCTCCAGGCAGGCCGAGACAAGTCCAGACAGCCTGACAGCGCCAAAGTTACTCACAGAGTAAGCGAGAGCTTATGGCCTCTTACAAGCAGTGGCAGCACCATGACAAGGCTGAGGTACGTGATGTGACAGCGACAGCCATTCCAGATTCTGCTTCCTTTTCCAGTGCTTCCTCCAGTGTTCAACACACACTTAGTTCCTCTGCAAGAAACACCACCTCCTGTTGCCATGATGGTCTTTTTACAGACACCATGTCCTTGACTGTGCTGCTCCCAGTTCCAGCCAAACTCGAGGACTCTGGCCCAGCCTCTCTGGAGAGTCTGGAGCGGGTCCTGTGTTGAAAGACAGCAGTGGTTGGAAGTGTCTACTCCTAGTGACTGGTTCTGCCTAAGTGTGTTAAGAGGCCTCCTACCCTTCAAATGAGCTTTTCTTTGAAGAACAGCCTTATGTTGCCCTGGCTGGGGAGTGTTTGTTTTTACAAACCCTCTTAGCAGCTGCCTTGGTACAACACAACCCTTGGGTAATGGTCAATTTGCACAAGGAGCCATTTCCTCCCTCGTCTTGTCAAAACAGATCACGTGCTACAGATTCCGGCCTGAGACAGAGCCCCTGAGCATGAGAGCGCAATGGGCTCCATCTGCAGTGGTTTCAGCAGCACCTACCCCTGCATCGCGGTTGAAAAGCCACCGAGATGCTCCGTCAGCCTTGGCAGGCGTGTTGTGCGCACTGGCACTCGCCTCTCCAACTTGCATCTGGCACTTCTTCGTTTAGCAAAACGGGGGGTTGGTGATTTGGTTGAGCGGCCTCAGTTGCACTCCCTTAGAACAGCACCGGTTGTAACTCCCCAGCAGGGATCCTGCACACGGTGGATGTTTGAAAGGGAAACCTGTTCTGTAACCGGTACTGCGGTTAGCCGATGGGCAATCAGCCATGGCTCCAGTTTACGCTCTCTGTTGTAGGGAGTGTGCTGGATTTAGGGAGGGTGGAGGAATTACTATTGGCACCATCTCCCATGGCCGTCTTCCAAGCTCTTCATAGCTCTTGGTGAAGTCGGCGTGGCTCAGGCTGTTGTTTTCCCCAGGTGTGCTGGGTGGTGGCAGGCTCTGGTGTGTCTTGGGAGCAGAGAGTTGTGTGGGATGCAACCACGAGGTCTGTCAGTGGATATTTTGCTTCTCCCCATGCCCCTGCAGTCCCCAGGGCAGTAGCAGGAGTGGGAAGGCAGTGACAGTGGCATTATGAGAACACTCTTTGCCAAGCCTGCTCCTCTGGCTGAAAGGGCATAGCTTCTGCTGTCCTTCACTTAGGTTTGTTTCCTTCCTCACTTTTGTTTTTCATTGTCTTTGTTGCCCCACGCTGTTACTGTAGCCTTTCTGAAATGGGGGAAGAATGCAGGTCCGGTGGCATACCCTGTGGAGGAAGAGTCACAGCAGCATGGGGCTCTGGGGCTGGTGAAGCAGGGGCTCAGACGTGGGGGCATCCCTGGGCTGGTGTAGAAAGGGTCTCCAAGGGCTGGAAGGTGGGACTTGGGTGTTAAATTTTGGCTGGGAAATGAGGCCCTGGTAAGCCAAGGCCCAGCCCTCTGCACTGCTGCTGGGGACAGTGGCCGCAGGGGTGGGGGCTGTGGGGTGGGCGTGGGGACCGCAAACAGTGCTGGAAGCCGGGGCCCCATTTTCTGCTCGGAGCAACCCCGGCTCCCTAAGATGAAGGTCTGTCAGGCGTTTGCTTTTCCTGTCCTTTCCTGAGATCGCAGCAAGCGCAACAGCACAACAGCAGCGGTTGGAGAATCCCACGTTCTTCTTGTGCAAATGTGTTCTGCTTTGCTGGCAGCAGGTTGGCAACTTCAAGTTTCTTTAAAGGCCCTTGGGGCAGGTGTTCTGGACTTTTTATTTTTAGCCCACCTACTGTATCCCATGCTGTTCCTCTCCCAGACTGTGGACCAAGTGCAGTGTCTTGCCTGAAAATGTATTAAAGGGGCACGTGGGGGGATGTGGGGGAGGAAAAGGATGCCCGTCCCTACACAACTCATGCAGCCTGCTTGGCTCATGGAGCAGCACATTTTCTTTTCTGTTTTAAGGAGATCTGAAAAGTTCTTCTGGGGGAAGGAGAGCTGACAACAGGTCATAGGAGAGGCACTAACTACCCACTGTGGTGCTAGATCAGTACTGTGCTGAGGTGGAGGATTTAATACTCTTTGATCGCAGCTGCAGTGGAGATTACCTCTCCGTCCAGCCAAAGATCAGGACGTGCTTTTTAAGTTGGTATTTCAAACAGCTTCCAGTCTGTGGTCTGCACTGAGTCACACAAACCCATGGGCAAGACAAGTCTCTGTCCTTGCTTAGCGTTGCCACTGAAACCCGCAGCACACTGCCCAGTCCAGCTGGCATTCTGCAACCTGCAAGATGAGATGAGCAAGCTCACTTGTGCTCATCTGGAGTCGCTAGGAGCCACCCTGCAGCTTCAGCTGCCCCATGCAAGGTGGAAGACAGCCATTAAAGCAGTAGGTGAGACTGGTGTGAGTGTCCTGCAGGATCATGCTTGGGCAGCAGGACTAGAATGAGATGGAGAGTTAGTGGGTGGTTTGGGAAGTAGAATTCTTTTTTAACCTATCTGTCCCATTAAGAATGGAAATCATAAACTTCTGAGCCTTTTAAGTTTAGGCAAG
>Ga0065711_1043376_pt1 | contig 14768 bp, 5 predicted proteins | sample Hoacrofraction12_FD_59098 | JGI IMG/M metagenome (GOLD analysis project Ga0065711, IMG submission 59098) | Hoatzin crop microbial communities from Cojedes, Venezuela - Epithelial fraction 12 v2 (version 2) | ecosystem: Host-associated > Birds > Digestive system > Esophagus > Crop | place... | reverse complement strand
GGGGGGGGGGGAGAGGAAAGACCTTGCTAGATGAGTCAGAGAATTTGTGAGAGCGCAAGCTGAAAGATCTTGCTTCATCTTCTGTTTCATGGTTTTGGAATTTGAATGACTAAGCTGCGAGGCTACAGACTTTCCCAGGGAGGACTGATCAGTGTTACAAAACCTGAAAGCTACAGAGTCAGTGGGAACCACTGGAGGCATTACTTCATATTGTTTCTTGGTGATGAATAACAGGATGGAAAAGCTGTGGTGGGTTGGTGGTAAGAGTGCTCTCCCCATTCATGAAGCAACACATTCTTCCTAGAGTAAAACCTGGTAAAAGTCTGCTGCCTTGTCTTCGCTTAATGATTCTGGCGTAAACATTTCTGTTTCTGCTACTAAATAGCAGCAGATTCGTAGACTAAGCAGGCACTTTTTGCCATCCCACTGTCATTACAAACACTAACTGATCACTGATGCCAGATCTTCACCCTTTAAATTTTCCAAGTCAAACCTGCTTAGTTGCTGACAAAAGAAATTTCCCCATTCAGTACTGTGGAGTCAATAAAAATGTAGCTGTGGCAGAGTAAGGTGCATTCACTTTTCCCTGATGTACCATAATCATCAAATAATAAGCTAAGATACAATTCCAGAAATAACATTGCACATAATTGTTGATGTCTGAAGCAGAAAGAACACAGTTAATTTTACAGATGTGAATTTGAGCTTTCATGTCCATCAGACAGGAAAATCTGTTTTTTAGTGAAGACTGAGAACATTTTAAATGGAAGCCACTGGTGGAAATACATATGGAATGTGACAAAGTGCTGCTGTGGTCAGTTTTCTGTCCAGGTGAACCTGCTTATTTCTTCTTGTCAGTTTTATTGGGACTCTGTATTCATTTCCTAGATGCTCTTCTTTGTACATTCCTCTGACCATAAATTTTCTCATTGTTTCTTGTTTTTGCAGACATATTCTATTTCTTACTGTGCAAGAAATTTCACCTCTTTAATGTCTTAATATAAAGGCTACCATCCAAAAGACAAAACTGTTTAACACTTTCATTGTGATATTACATTTCTAATTCTTTCTTTAGTCAGTGTTACTGTATGGGTCTCTCCTCACAGATACAACTATTCAGAACAACATTTAAACACTAAATTTAGTCTTTGATTTTAAGACATCTTCAGGAACTGTACCTTAGGCTGCATCCCTGTTGGCCAGCTAGTGTTATTTTAGGATGTAGAAAGCTTATTGAGCTTATTGCAGTGGAAGTTAAGGTGTGATCTTGGATATTTTGGAATTAAAAATTATGCTCTTGCATTTTCCCTGTGATAACTTTTGGTTTTGTTTATGCACAAGTGACCTTGACTTTCCTTGAATTGTTACTACATGCTAAGGACAGGCATGTGGGCTCTTACTACGGAGCAGCTGACATACAGTATCCAAATCCTTTGTGAATACTTGTTTAAATGCCAGTGTGATCGCAGTAGATACAAAGCTGGGACTGTACCTCGCATATGGGCACATTTCATTGCAACTTAGATATTTGTACCAAGATGTGCCACAGTATCTTCAGCTGGAACTTCGCTCTTAGCCAATGGCAGGACTGAGCGCCGGCTAACTGGCTTTGATACCCTGATACCAGCTTCCTTCACATTTTTCAGAAAAGGCTGTTCTTGGAGATGAAAGAGAATTTTTAAATGCTGTTGTCCAGCACCAGTAGATTTCAGGATGCAGTAGGCTGAGAATTTCTTGACAAAGCTCATCTTGATCAAGATTGCGGGTATTCACAGATACTGGCTTGGTGAGTTTGAGTTCAAAATCCTCTTAGGCACATTTGTTTAGTTCAGAAGGAGCTTCTTCAAATGAAAGAGGAAATCTTCTGGGTGCAGGGGCAGGTGATGGTAGTATGCCCAACTCCATTTATACAGTTGCTTATTTTTTGTTCCTCCAGTACAAATCTACTTAAACGTTGGCCATAAACCTTGGCTGCATTTTAATATTGGCTGTGTACTTGTGATCTTTCTCCACTGATGCTTAAAAAGGGCATTGACTCTTCCTTTTATTTGATTTCTGTCTGCAGTTATAAAATTAATCTCCCAGACTCATGCGGCAATGAGCTGTGTCAGTGGAAGAGAGATAAGTTTCATTTTTTTCGCCTTAAAACTTCTTCCAAAGTTACAAGAAGTTTAGCACATTTACTTTCTCTTTTCAATTTTAACAAAGCCCTTGTCTTTTTTTCTGCATTTCTATTTTATCCATGTCATTTTGGTTCTTTTGTTTTATACTTCACATTTTTTCCACACTCTTTTTTTCTTCCCTTCAAGCCTAGTTTATAGTCTCTGACAGGATTCTTTCTATGCTATCTGCCAAAACATCTGTTCCTTTTCTGAATAAAAAGCTTGCTTCTCCAGAAAGTGTCACACGGGTCCACACCAACTATAAACCTTCATTTCTCTCTGCAACTTTGCTAATGATGGGCTAGCGCTGGGAAGATTTGTATTCTTGTCTGTCTTGTCTCATTTTTCATTACGCCCAATTCAGGTAGTTTACTGGGAGGAAAAAAGGACACTATTTGGATTTCAATGTACACATTTCCTTTCACAATATGCTATTAGTTATTTGTACTTTCTATTCTTAATCTTGCAATTATGTCCTGAATTTCTGATCAAAGCAGATATCTATTATCTTAAAATTGATTTCACTTAAGCAAATTCTGTTGCCTGTTCTTTTCTGCTAGCAACACATTTGCATTAATATCCTTACCAAAAATGCAATGTAATTGTCCTTGATTCTTCTTGGATTGATTTTTGGTGATGCTACAATTTTGCAGTCAAAGTGGCATTCAGAGCAATTTTGGGTCCTCTTGAGGAAGTTGTGTAACTTTCAGTACTTTGATTTTGCCATTTACAGTTTTTAATGATTATAGTAATTCCTATGTAGTAGATAGACCACGCTATTGTGAAGTTCTTTGACGTGTTTAAGGAAAAGTGCTGTATTTGAACAGGGTACTATTTATATATTGTGTTCCCACAGCATAAAAAAATTCACATCAATAAATATTTTCCATGCTACATTTTGCAAATGGTCAATACTAGCAATGAAATTTTTAAATATTTCCCCCAGATAAGGAAAGAAATGTTTATCGCTTTCTATGTTGCAAAGTAAAGGGAAAAAGTGGCTTTCCTATGTATTTGTCTGTGGCATAATTTGCTGCTGGCGTGTCACTGAGATCACTGTCTTTTGACTATATTAATAACTAAGAAGAAGAGGGTTTGCTGGTGAATGGTTTCAAGTTCCTACAAACATCTGAGCCTTAGTGTGGTAAATAAAATGCGAGAACAATGGATAGAAACTTCCCCCTGGAGTAACTGTAGCTATTTCACCATTTCAGTCGCCTGAAGTCATAATTAATTTTCACAGAAATGAATGAGGATTTATTTATTTATTTATTTATTTATTTTTAATCTGCCAGAAGGTCCTTCATCTTCTTCCCAGGAAAACTGTGCATTTCTATTGTAAGATTTGTAGAAGTTACTTACGAGTTTCCAGTGTCAATCTGCTACAGGGATGGGGAAACACATTCTGATCCACTGTTCCCTTTCTCTGCACAAAGAGAGTTTCTCCAGATGGCAGAGATTTGATAAATGCTGGGAAGCAGTGTAAAGAGGATTGCTAAAGAAATTGAATTCAACCCTTCTCCGCGGCTCGATCCCCCCTAGAACAGGTGGCCTGACATACTGGCCACAAGTTCCTATTGACTAAGTCCATCCAATACCTCAGTCCCCTTGTGCAGAGGATTTGTTTGTGGAAGCTGGCAAGCTGCCTTCCTGGAGGAGCTGCAACAACAGAAGGAGGGCTGGGAATGGTTCAAAAGTCCTGAGTCTTTTCATGGCTCTTTCTACATTTGCTGGTTCTTTAAAGTGCTTAAGAGAGATCGGTGTGTGATTTGTTATAAGAAAATCTGAAAATTCCTAGCCAAGGAGATATTTCCAACACAACACAAAACACACTTTCTCAGTCAGCTTTCTATGTGGATGCATGAGTGTCTCTTGCTGAGATCTCAGGGCAAGACTTGTGAGAGAGCTTTTTCCTTTCTTGGCGTAGATTGCCCAAAATATTAATTTAAAAATAATTTTTGTTACTTATGCACGCCTGCCCCGGTATGACCAAGACAGCAGGAAAGGGAACATGTTCTCAGTCCTGACAAACATTAATTGCTCATTTCAGTAAGCTGATATTGACTGGGCTATTCAGTAACTGTGTGGTGCAGATTAGGATGTCAGTCATGCCAATGTAGTTCTGGAGAAACTCCACTAAAGTGCAATCGACTCGTACTGTAAATTGTTATTATTAGTACACTAGAAAACCAGTGATCTCTTTTTGTTGCTTGAAGTGCAACCTGAGCAGCTGGTAGCCCATCAAACTGGGAAGCACCTTTCAATGTGTCCCTTTGTGTGAACTACCTAGTGCCTGCCAAAGTCATCGTGCAACTGGATTCATGAAGCGTTGGCCTGAACTCAATTCACGCAGGAAATGACTCACTCCAGTGACCATGTACAAATACTGTGGTTTGTATTTATTTTGGAAGCTTTATATTTTTCAGTGGATAAAAACGAAGGAAATGAGGACTCAGCCAATACTGTGCAACAGATACAGTGCAGACCTCTGAGCTAGAACTGTGCAAGCTATCTCCTGAACCAGGAAACACGGAGCTGCATCAGCTCAGCACAAAGCCCAGGTTAATAAGCTGTGCTAATAGGTGGGTCTAATGAACTTCTGTGTAGCATCATGTCCACACAGTTTGTCTGCTTTGAGGGACCTTGCTACTATTTCTATCAATCAGTACAGTCTCAGTGTAGGAGGATCTACATTCCAGTTTGCAATGATGATGTAAATACAACAGAAAAGTAAATGTAACCCTTATAAAGAAGTCTTCAACAGGCAGGTTTAAAGCAGAAATATGGTTTTCTGCTTAGTTACAAATATGATCTGAAATCTTGTAAAAAAGCAATATATATTGACATACACGTGTAAGAAGCATGAACCTATGTGGCAAACTGCAACTGTACTAGGCACTGGCATTTACAGGAAAATTAATATCAGTTTAATGACACTTTAATCTGGCTGACAACATGCATGTAGAGCCCGATATTCTTCCAGTTTTAAGCTTTGTAATAAAACCTGAGTGCGTGGTAGATCACCTTGCCTCTGTGTTTCTGCTGTCTCAGTTGGTAAATGTTAGTCTGAAATATAATTGAACGTAAATTTGAAAATAACCAAGGAAAAAGATTAGATTTGGAGATAAGGAACTTAGAATAAGCTAATCATATTCAGAAAAAAAATTTCAAAGAAAATGCTTTTCATGCTGTAGCTTGAAATTTGAGGAGGGGAAAACCTTTTGTTAATCTCTTTGCTGTATGATCCTTTTTTACAATGAAATTCAACACAAAATGAATCTCAGCTGGTTTGGAATTATATTACCATTTGGGGGAAGATTTTGAAACAAGCCAAAACTAACGGATTTTCACCAAGCCCCTTAAGAATTCTAATTGCCAGGAGCTGGGCATTTCTTAGGAGCAAACTGACAGTGCAGTAGCATGAATGCAAGATCTTCTTGGCTGGAGATACTTTTTGGTTCATATAGAATCACCTAGAGCTAGGCAGATAATGTTTCTAGTTAGACTGTTTTGTCTATACTTCATCTGAAAACTATGGCCAAAGCTCTAATTAACATTGTCAAGTCTGAGCATATTCTTGATGATATTTTGGTTAAAACCAATGTTGAACAGAGGGGGTCAAGCTGCATGCCTCAGGGGCTATATAGTGTACTTCAGAGTCCCTCAGTAAGGATTAAGTTGCTAGTTCAAATCCAGGAAAGGTCAAGAGTGATTAACACTTTTTTGTTCCATTGGTTAGTGGGAGACAGATGTAAAATTAAGTGATGATCAAAATCCAGTTCCTAGTAGATATTTTACATCATAAACACCAAACTCTTATTGATCCCTTGCTGGCAATCTCATTAGAATGGCAGTAATTGAAAAGGCACAGAGACTGCCGTGCACTCCTTGCTGCTATTCTCCATAACAAAAAGTACTGTCATTTTTGGACTGAAGGACAAGTTGGAAAATTGCAGTCTCTCTGCCTGAGCTTTTTGTGTTTTGTTGATATATTCGGAAATATTTCATCCTGAGTGATATCAAATCATATTTTGGATCACAAATTTAGCTGAAGATTATTTTAAGTGCTCTGAATGCAGAAGAACCTGCAAATTAAAGCTAACAGTTTTTCTGTAATTGTAAATATATGTGGTCAGTCCTCAGCTGGATTAACCTGACATGGATCTGCTGAAAAATCAGTTAAGTGTTAAGCAATGCAGTTGGCAAAGGAACTGATTCTGCATTACTTAAAGTACATGAACATGCTTGAAAATGCATGAGTAGTTTTAGAGAAAGTATATCATAGCTGAATTATTTGCATTATACATACAACCCCTGCCCTTCTGCTACTTTGTGGGCATCAAACAAGTTAGAGTTAGGGTTAAGTGAGAAGTTGAATGTTAGGGACTTAGAATGAGGAGTTAGGGTTTTGAGTTGGGGCTTAGCTTTCAATCATTTGGTTAGGGTTACTACCACGATACAGCAAAACAGTAAATTCCAAAGCTTGGTGTTCTCATACTATCCTGCAATTCATGAGTGATAGAATGTTTTTCCTGTAAAAGTGGTGTCTTTTAGACCAAATCTGTGTATATGTTCTTATCCATGGAAAAACTGTTCTGAAATTATCAGAAAATTTATTCTATTAATTCATCCAGAAAATTACTGGATTCAACTAGATGAAAATGCTTCCATATTTTAGCAACAAAATCCATAAGATGAATGCACAATAAAATTTCAGTGGATGAATAAAATACTTAAAGAATCTTGCAACATGCGCCAACTGGACTTTTCATGTTGCCCTATGGTCCCTTGTCTGAGTTATCTGCACAGAAACTAAGAAAGAAAACAAAAGCTAATAGCATAAAGAAGGTGGATAAGATGTTTTTAGTTTGAAATAAGTTTATAAAAATTCTATAATTGAATTATAAGTAAATTTAAAACAAAGAAAAATATTCTGGTTATTCACTAGGTAGCTTATGGACTACCCAGAGCTGATGCTGACTGGCAGCTGAAGGATAAAGGGGGAACTGAGGGGTTCACATTTTGGAAGATGTTATATTTGCATGATTACTTTCACAATCATTTTTATCAGAGAAACAAGACAAACATTTCTCACTACTGAAGGCAGGTGTCCTGGCTCCTGGAGAAAACTGGGACCTCTTAATGCTCTGTGAGTGGGTTTCAGGCTTCTTGATGCCAGCTAGTGGAATTTTGTATCTCAGCCAGTTATTGAAATCAACCTTTCTTGGGACATCCTGGACATGACATTGAAAAGAAAAGTCCAGAGATTTGTACTAACTCTTAGCTCTGCAATTGAGTTAGGATGTCACCAATATTTCTTCTTTTAGCTTTGCCTTTGCCAAATCTGTTTCAGTGAGAAGGCTCTCCAGGGCAATGCCTATATACATTTAGTTTCTAGTATACTCTGACACTGACCACAGGGTGGTCCGTGAGCACTGCAGTAATAGTAATAATATATAAGTCTATCTGTGGGTTTTGAAAGGATGTCTGTTCTGCAAAGGCATTTCAAAGAAACACAAACAAGTGTCATTTACCCCCTGAAAAATGGAACTGCTAAGCATTTATATTTAAATTAAATGCTTTTATGAGTTCATTGAAAGTTACTTAGCAAGTATATTATAGTGAAGGCATGTTACCTATTGCCTTAGAATGAGGATTTTATTGCTTTTTCATAGTTATCTTTTGTATCTACATTTGGCAGGTAACAAATGAAATTTGCTTGCTAAGGTTAAGTTGTTTTGTGCTACTGCTCAGCCACACAGATATAGAGGAAGAGAAAAAAGTTATTTGCTTTTTTTGAGCAGACATAGGAATATATTAATATATGGTGACATTGACATTGACCTGTCTTTGAAGAAATATTTAATCTCTGAAAGGCAGAGAACTTAATTCCGGTCTGAATCATTCCACCGAAATCCTGTTCATGCAGGAGGCTGTGCGAATAGAACTGCAGACGGAATTGGTCCATATAATTCAGTGCGGTCAAGGCGGTGATGCTAGGAACAGTTTGAGGCCAAAGAAGAATGGACTCCAAGTATGAATCAAAAAAGACGAAGGCTCTCTGGAACTTGGTATGAAAGGTTCCTGTTTTTTAGTCCATTTTCAGTACCACTGCATTTCCTGACTCATGCAGATTTGGGACCAATAATACCTGATTCTCCCTGAACTCTGAACTTGTTATACTTTAAGAATAGCATGCTACTGAGTAGAAGCTAAAGCCTGAACTTGTAAGGATTCCAGACTAATTTTTTGGACTCCAGCATTTTCTTTAAATTTTAAAAAAACTACTGAAAATCACACTTCGCAGGTTTCCCTTTAAGTCCATTTTGATAGTCCAGTTGAATTTTTTTACATACTCAGGAAGTTCTTGTGATACAAGGTCAGAATAATAAATTTTAAGTTTTTATTTTTTATGTAGGAAAAGTAATATAATGTCATTACTACTTTATTACTCTGCAGTCGTTCTGTTACTATGCAACTTAAAATATTTCAGCTGTCAGCATTTGAAGAAAGTTCATAGGTATAGGGCACTCCGTTATCATAGAGTCATAGGTTGGAAAAGACCTCTAAGATCATTAAGTCCAACCATTCACCCAACACCACCATGCCTGCTAAACCATATACCAAAGTGCCACATCTGCACATTTTTTGAACACCTCCAGGGATTGTGACTCAACCACCTCCCTGGGCAGCCTATTCCAATGTCTGACCACTCTTTCAGTACAGAAATCTTTCTTAATATCTAGTCTAAACCTCCCCAGATGCAGCTTGAGGTCATTGCCTCTTGTCCTATCGCTAATTAGTCGGGAGAAGAGACCAATGCTTGCCTCACTACAACCTCCTTTCAGATAGTTGTAGAGAGCAAGAAGGTCCCCCCTCAGCCTCCTCTTCTCCAGACTAAACTGCCCCAGCTCCCTCAGCCTCTCCTCATAAGACTTGTTCTCTAGACCACTCACCAGCCTTGTTGCCCTACTCTGGACACGCTCCAGCAACTCAATGTCTTTCTTGTAGTGAGGGGCCCAAAACTGAACACAGCACTCGAGGTGCAGCCTTACCAGTGCCGAGTACAGGGGCACGATCACCTCCCTACTCCTGCTGGCCACACTATTCCTGATACAAACCAGGATGCCGCTGGCCTTCTTGGCCACCTGAGCACACTGCTGGCTCATGTTCAGCCAGCTGTCAACCAAAACCCCAAGATCCTTTTTGGCCAGGCATCTTTCCAGCCACTCTTCCTCAAGCCTGTAGCATTGCATGGGGTTGTGACCAAAGTGCAGGACCTGGCATTTGGCCTTATTGAACCTCATACAGTTGTGCTCGGCGCATCTATCCACCCTGTCCAGATCCCTCTGCAGAGCCTTCCTACCCTCAAGCAGATCGACACTCCCAACCAACTTGGTATCATCTGCAAACTTACTGAGGGAGCACTCAATCCCCTCATCTAGATCATTGATAAAGATGTTAAACAAGACCAGACCTAAAACTGATCCCTGAGGAACACCACTAGTGACTGGACACCAGCTGAATTTAACTCCATTCACCACCACTCTCTGGGCTCAGTCATTCAGCCAGTTCTTTATCCAGCGAAGAGTACACCCATCCAAACCATGAGCAGCTAGTTTCTCCAGGAGGATGCTGTGGGGAACAGTGTCAAAGGATTTACTGAAGTCCAGGTAGACAACATCCACAGCCTTTCCTTCATCCACTAGGCAGGTCACCTGGCCATAGAAGGAGATCAGGTTGGTCAAGCAGGACCTGCCTTTCATGTACCCATGCTGGCTGGGCCGGATCCCTTTAATTTGCCTTTAAAGACTACATTTCTTCTAGTCACCCTGCCTAAAAATGCAGTTATGTATCAAGACACTGGAGCTAGTTCTGAGGTGAGCTGAAGAGATGGTAAACTGAGAATTCACTGGATTTGTACTAGTAACCAGCACTCTAGGGCTTCAGTATTTCTATTTATAAGCTGAGTTAATATTTCCTGCTAATTGGAAGTGTTTGGACCTTTTCTGAAATCTGGAGAAGTCTCTGAAAGGTCTGTGAAAATAGTACTCAAGTTTTGATTAAAAAAAGAAAAATATTTCTGTAATTTGAAGGTGCTCAGCAGAAGTCAGCAGGCATAAAATAATCCTGAAGATGTCAGCTTACTAGACCTTGAACTATCTTGTGTTCAACTTGCTTCATTTCATCTTAATATGAATTTAAAGCAATGTATCAGAACTACTGTATATTACAGGAGAGGACTCATGGTCCTCTACAGACAAGCTTGCAGCACTGCTCATTACCCTAGAAATCGGTGTGCTGAAGCAATGTTCACATATTTTCTTCCTAAGTTTTTCATTTCAGTGTGAAAATCTCAGCAACGAATAACCTCCTTCAACCTATGTGTCAATGCCCAAAGGACTCTTAACTCATCTCAGTTTAAATTAATGACCTTAGTGATAGTATTAGCAATTGGACCATGGCTCTCATGAGCCAGATATTTGCACATGGAATTTGATTAATCCTTCTGGCTATTAATTTTCTCTTTTAATTAGGTGCGATACTATTGCAGGAGGAAAATACAAGACTACTATCAAGTACAGACAATGTTGATTTTCTATTGGGTATCGTGTTCTGTTGTGTTTGGCTGTGCTAGCTTCCCTCACAATGTCTGTTTGGATCAGCTCAGAGAGGTACCATACACCTAAAAACTGGTCTGTGCAAGTTCAGGGATAGTCACTGCAAAGAAATACCACACTGAATGAATACTACTGGTTCATGAGAGGTAGAGAAATTGGTGTATGCTATCCCCTTCTAGTACTCTGTATCTGTATTTCTCTTAATAGCATAATAGGTCCCTTGTGATACCTATTATAGAGTAACAGAAAGACCAGCTATGTAAGCAAAAGTTTTTTGAGGCTACTTTGTCTCCCTGCATCCCGACTGAACAAAAGTACACTGACAGTAGAGTCCTGATCAGATTAGATCAAGAATAAATTTTGCCTGGATCTTGTAGATACGTAACATACGGTGTCTCCTAGTTTCCAATAGACAATCTGTATTTCATTGACATCTCTCCACTTTGGGAGCATTGCAACATGTTTGCATATATCCTAGCCAGGAAAGCAACATGCAGCACTTGGCTTGTCCAGCAGAGCCAGTGCCATGTGCTGCTGACCCCTGTAAGAACTAGCAGACCTCAACAAAACCACCAAGAAAATATCAACAAAAATTAATTATTTACCCTTGCAATAGAATAGCTGTTTAATCTTCCTCTTCCTTACCAGAACAAAATTAAAGAAACACACATCTTTCTTTCCTCAGAGATGGATTTTAATAGATTTTAATATCCATTGACCGAATGAATGAATGACTAGTGCCTAGTAAACAAACACAGTTAGAAAGGGAATATATTGCTGCTTCTGGCTGAAATTCAAAGAGAAGAAAACCACCCTTTTGTGATCACAAAAGAGTTCTGAGAAGTCAGTACGCATCTCTGGCAAGGGCATAAGGTGAAGATGAAGGCATAAAAGTTAGCAGGGATATGCCAAACTCCTACTGAACCTTGGAATGGCTTCCTCTGTGCTTTCAAAAAGCCATTCCTGAAGTATTCAGCTGTTTGTAAGAAATGAATAACTCATAGTGAACAAAGGGCAATTTTAATGAAAGAAATCCATACCTTTGCAACAGAATTTCATATACTGTGCAAGATGTTTTTTGTATTTCATAAGGATCTCATCCAGATATATAATTTTTTTCTGTGGAAATGTACATTCTGCCAATATCAGTAGAAGTTAAATCTCCTCAAAAGACATCTTTGTTCAAATTCAGGTTTTCTAGAATGCATGCATGAATATCTATGTGGAAAGTGACTTAGTTGTAGCAACATTCTAATGCTTTTCTTTAGAAAAATATGGTATCAGACACAGAAGCAGCAACTACGAGTAAAATGTAGGAGTATTTTAATTGTATTAAAATTTTACATTAACAGTGGATGATTGGAAACTCTATGTAGAAAATGAGTGATATGAATAGAACATGTTAATGGTGCATAGTGGTTTTGTCCATTATATAGTACTGGGATATCACACATTATTCTTTTCCACCTTTTCAGACGATATGTGTACCTGTATGAAAAAGGAGATTGTCCAAAGTGTGTTATATGTAAGGCAAATTACAGTGCAAATTTTGATTAAAATGTTACTCTATGGCCTTTCATATAAAGTCTAATTTTATCTAATATTTCTTTCTACATGTATGCAGAAAATGGCAAGCCAATGTTAATAAAAAAGGCTTACAGGAATGTGGAATGAGAACAATAGATCCCCGACAAATTTTATTTACCTAGCTAGACTTTCATTTCAAAGTTAGCAGCACTCTGTGATACTGGCATAATACAGGGGTCTTAAAACTCTGTTAGACATTTTTAAACCACTTTAATTTATTCCATGGAAGTTTAATCCCCTGCTGAAGGGAGAAGGGGTGAATTTTCAAAAGTCATAATCCACTGAAGTAAAAAATCTTTAATGACAACACAGGAGGCAGGCTTCAAGAGTTTAGTTTAAATTCTTTCAAAAAATGTAAAACGTAGGGCAAGAGTTAATAGGATATTTCATACAATTATGTTTCAATCCTTTTCCAAATCTGTATAAATTCACTTGCACCTCCACCATTAGAAATATTTGGGCTAAATTCCTGCACTTCTAAAGCAAAAAGCAGAAAGCTGTGAAATTGTAATGTGAAGATTTTCACAGCGTATTGTAACTCAATCGGTCCTTCAGTTCACAGATTATTATATGGAATAGTATAATGTTTTCTAAATTGAAAGAGAAATGATGTTTTACAAATCAAACACCTTCCATTCTGCCTTAACTAGGTAAAAAATGAAAACAAGTTACATAACACCACACTGCTCTTTCTGCTCCTCTAGGATTTTTACTGTTGACTCTAGTGGTGGATCAGGATTTGGCCCATAAATTGGGTCAAGAGAGTCTGTACATTTTCTATGTGTTCCAAACACACAGTTTCACGCTGCCCCTTAACTACCACCTTTGAAGCTGCCTAGTTCTGGAAGTACCTGGAGCTCAAATACCTCCTTTTTTTTGACCTGGAAACTACTTTAGTGCCAGCCGTAAACTTTACAGCTTTGCCTGACCTGGGCATCCAGGCACCAAGCTTGTGCCTGAACCCCACAGGAAAAATGCTGCTGCCTTGCTAGATTTTGTTGTGGCCTACTGGACAAGAATTTAGATAGCATCAAATGAAGCTAGGAGGTGACCTGTTCAGAGCAAAAAGGAGGAGAATCTTCCTCAGACAGTCAAGTTAAGAGGTGAAACTACTGGCTGAAGGGTGTTTCAGATGCTGGAAGTTTCAGAGAGAAACAGGAAAGTTCTTGTAAGTGATATTTGTTGAAAGTTATTAAATTTGTAGCCACAAATCCAGCTAAGGAGTCCTTAATCTGCAAAGGCTTGAAGATGGGAAAGATTTTCTAGTAGAAATAGTATACTTATTCCCAGATTTTGGATTCTTTGACAAAAATCCACTTTTCTAGCCGTTGTTGGACCATGGTACAGGACTAGATGGAATTTTGGTTTGACTTACTAATGTTCTCAAGCTCTTAAATTAAACAGGAACTGGCTCGATGAATGCACTCAAAGAGTTTCAGTCAATGGCTTAATGTCCAGGTGGAGACCAGTGACGAGTGGTGTGCCTCAGGGGTAGGTACTGGGGCCGGTGCTGTTTAATATCTTTGTTGGCAACATGGACAGTGGGACTGAGTGCACCCTCAGCAAGTTTGCTGACGACACCAAGCTGTGTGTTGTGGTTGATACGCTGGAGGGAAGGGATGCCATTCAGAGTGACCTGGACAGGCTGGAGAGGTGGGCCTGCAAGAACCGCATGAAATTCAACAAAGCCAAGTGCAAGGTCATGCACGTGGGTCAGGGCAATCCCAAACACAAGTACAGACTGGGTGGAGAGTGGCTGGAGAACAGCCCTGAGGAGAAGGACTTGGGGGTACTGGTGGATGAGAAGCTCAACATGAGCCGGTAATGTGCGCTTGCAGCCCAGAAAGCCAACTGTATCCTGGGCTGTACAAAGAGAAGCGTGGCCAGCAGGCCGAGTGAGGTGATTCTGCCCCTTTACTCCGCTCTCATGAGACCCCACCTGGAGTACTGTGTCCAGCTCTGGAGCCCCCAACATAAGAAGGACATGGATGTGTTGAAAAGGGTCCAGAGGAGGGCCATGAAGATGATCAGAGGGCTGCAGTACCTTTCCTACGAGGACAGGCTGAAAGAGTTGGGGCTGTCCAGCCTGGAGAAGAGAAGGCTCTGGAGAGACCTTATAGCAGCCTCCCAGTACCTGAAGGGGGCCTACTGGAAGGATGGAGAGGGACTTTTCACAAGGGTGTGTAGTGATGGGACAAGGGGGGGCGACTGTAAACTAAAAGAGGGCAGATTTACATTAGCTATTAGGAAGAAATTCTTCACCATGAGGGTGGTGAAACACTGGAGCAGGTTGCCCAGAGAAGCTGTGGCTGCCCCCTCCCTGGAAGTGTTCAAGGCCAGGTTGGATGGAGCTCTGAGCAACCTGGTCTAGTGGAAGATGTCCCTGCTCATGGCAGGG
>Ga0065711_1008381_pt1 | contig 14768 bp, 7 predicted proteins | sample Hoacrofraction12_FD_59098 | JGI IMG/M metagenome (GOLD analysis project Ga0065711, IMG submission 59098) | Hoatzin crop microbial communities from Cojedes, Venezuela - Epithelial fraction 12 v2 (version 2) | ecosystem: Host-associated > Birds > Digestive system > Esophagus > Crop | place... | reverse complement strand
GAACAGGCTGCCCAGGGAGGTTGTGGAGTCTCCTTCTCTGGAGATATTCAAGACCCGCCTGGACAAGGTCCTGTGCAGCTTGCTGTAGGTGACCCTGCTTCGGCAGGAGGATTGGACTAGATGACCCACAGAGGTCCCTTCCAACCCCTACTATTCTGTGATTCTATGAAATGGAATCTTGTGTCCCTGAAACATCTGCATTGCTTTAAAATTTGAAGTCGGTACGCAGTCCAGCTAGTCATTAAGTCACAAATGAAGTTAAACCTTATTCATTATATATAACTGCCTCCAGCTCATATGTTTTGCCCATTCACATTTCTTCCTAATTATCTTTAATTCTGAAAAAGGACATTTTATCCAGGGTTGAGGAACTCGCCTTTACCCCACATCAGACATCATAATTCTTCCTCACAGAGGTAAAGAAAGTAGGTAATGTCATTTGCCACTGATCAGATTAATCTATAGATTATTGAATGCCTTAAGAATTTTCCTGAAGTTTTTGCAATTCTCTGTAACTATCTGGCAGTGAAAGTAAGAATGATGCCACAGCCAAAATCACATAACAATGACAAGAGAAGAAGCAAGCCTGAATATGATGTTTGACAACTGAAGTCCATGGCAACTTCTAAGGAGGCTGTGTGAGACATCTTGTGCAGCAAAGAGAGGAAGTATCCAGTCACATCTCTTGCTGAGCTCTACATCACACTCCCATTCTGGCGTGGAGATAGGCAAAGGCAGCATCATCCTGAAGGGTCTCATCTCCAGCCCAGGGGAGTGGAGGAGCTTCCATAAGAGGAATATCTATCATTAACAGCTATTCAAAACTAACTCATTCATGGATAATTCCTCTAACATCAATTCCACTCGCTACAAAGTTTTGGAAAAGAAAAATATTAGTCAGAGTGCATCCAAGTATGGAAATTTTACAGTTCTGCTGACCAAAATGGCATTAACCGTTCCTAATCAGCTCCTTGGCATATACTTTAAGTTTCACATCTTGTTTTGATAAAAGCAAAACTTGTCCGCCTCCTCAGTTCAAGTAACCCTTAATACATCTTTCACCTTTCTGACAATAACATGAAAACTACTCTTGTGATAGTAATATACTTATTTCTCAATAAGTGTGCCCAACATGATTAAAGACCTATTATGTCCCACTCAGGAAGAAGAAATCGGTCCTAAGTGAGTAAGTGACCCTTCAGACAAAAAAAGAACCATTTTTTTAAAATTCAGATTTACATTACAAAGTAAGGAGGTTGGTTACAAATGCGACACATCGAGAATCCTGAAGAGTTATTTCAAATACCTTTTTAGTCTAACGGCCAGACTTAAAATGTCAAAGATGAACATGATTTTCCACACCAGGCAGCTTTTCCTCCCCTGGCTCATTATTTGATGCATTAATATATACGATATGGGTAGGCACTGAAAGGTGACTTACAGGCATTTATTAAATCACAGTGGTTGTACAAAATTTCTAGATAAGGCAATGAACTTGCAAAAAGTAGTCTCTTGGGAAATAAAAACCACAGCAGGCATTCTTTTCTTTGGACATCTTTAACACCCAGTTGTTTTTCATCAGATGGGAATGGGCAAAGTCCAAACTGCAGCAGAAGGTTACAAGCAAAACACTGGGAACATTGCATGTCAGAGTACTCAGTTTCTTCTACCTCCTTGTGAAAAAGAGCTGCAATGCGGAGTGGCAGAGTATCCCAAGATCTGATGCTAGTACATGGGCCTATTACTGCATCATAGCCAAAAATTAAAAACGTGAAAAATTCCAGTTAGATCCCTCTAATGAATATAAACTAATTGTTAAGAGATGGAGGCCACCTTCTACTGAGTAATACATTTAATTTGAAATTAATAGCCTGTCCTATGCTTCTGCTTCACATTGGACAGACAGATATCAACCAAGCTACATATAATTCCAGGCTGAGAAAGGCCAAATCAGGTCCTTTAGTCTGTTTTACTGTATAATGGCCCACGTAACGCGGGCCACCACAGTTGATCTGGGACTGACACCAAGAACTTGAGGCAGACTAGCACAGACCTTTGAGAAACGTATCCAGCCTTGATCCAACCGAGATACATGGCCACAGATGTTCATTTCAATTCCACAGTTCACTGACAAGGGCAAAATTTAAATAAAATGCAAAAGTCATAAGAATTCAGTCCTCAGACACCAAAAAGAAGTCTAAGAAGCTATTTGGGAAACTATGCTCCTGAAACAAATGCATTTTTCAGGAAGGAAAATGGGAAGACAATATTTGTTATTGGGAACTTTGGGCTGTCTTGCCCTTATCCTCAGAACACACAAAGCAGCAGATACATTCAGCCAACAGCATCGTCAACTTTAGACATTGGAGTAAAAATGCTGTAGGATGTTTCTAAAGGGACTCGGTGGTTTCTTTCTCTTGAAGGAGCTCAGCTCTGCAGCATAAGCCAGCATTTTTGTTTCGGATCATTATATCTGACTTACTCTTTTTCATATCTTAGGTATTGTAGGAAGCAGTAATAGTCATGAACAATGCCTACGCACACTCAAGTTATTAATTGCAATCATATATTAATTTTCCAATATTGCTTCAAATAAAGTATGAATACATTTCACATTAATCTATGTCTTTAAAATAGCTCATGAATAATTCATTATATGATAATTTCTCCAAACAGAGAATGATTTAAATACATTTTACTAGTGTTGGACTAACTCTGTTCATTACTGCTTCTCTGAATTCCATGTAAGAAAATGCCAAGATTGCTCCAAACTCTTTTATTATTAACAACTAAAAATTATTCTTGCACCAGAATTTTCCACTGAAGGAAAAAAATTTCACACTGGCTGCTTAAAAATTTGCTACCGTTATCCAAACAAATAAATGAATAAATAAATATGTATTTCTGGGTAAGAATGGCAGGTCTCTTGACAGGTTTAGTGACGCAAACTCCATGGGAGAGANGTGCATCCCAAATCCATTTTCATCCAAACAAACCCCAAGCTTTTGTATGCCCATCTTCTGATTGTGGTTTTGAAAGTTTACCCCTTGGAGCATACCTGGCAGCAGCTGAAAATGCTAGGTGCTCCAAATCCATTTCATGTTATCACAGCCATGACCTCCCTGCCTCTGTCCTCCAGGAAAGATTCTGAGTCACATGCCACGTGAGGAAAACTGAAATCAAATTGATTATTCATTTGTGTTATCATCATCCCCTCCTGGATTAAATGAGAGGCTTCTATTACACGGCAGACTTTTGCTTCACTAAATCCTTGTTTTTTTACTTTGCTTGTTCAGATTCATTTTTATCCTTCTTTTCCCCTCTTGTGCAAGACTCATTGTCTTCCTTTTCAGGAGCAATTATCACTTTTCAATACTAATCCTTTCCCATGCAGCCTAGATTTTCACCCCTTTGTACCGAACCAGATTCCTCACCATTTTATCCAGTAATTGGCTTATTTTACCCTCTAATCCCTCATTTGCCACCTCTGCATACAACCTGGATCTTTCTCTACCTAAGGAAGCCATTTTCCACACTCTCATTACCTCTTCTTTCGTACGTCTCACCTCATCCTCTCTATTGGACAGGATTACCAACTCTTCTAATAAACCTTGTTCTTTTTTTGTTTTACCTCTAATCTTATTTTCTCAAAATATATTTCAAGTCTTTTTTTTTCTTAATTCATGTTTAATGCTCAGACTTTAGATGAGTACTTTGAGCTGTTGCTTTGTATGATGTAACAAAGAAAACAATCAATGATAATCACAAAGCATACCAAAATACACAAACCAGAAGCACAAAAGATTTGTTCCAATGGGTTGCATGCACACATATAGTGTAGTTAAGCTATACCATCTCCCTGTTGAGCTCTGAGGTACTTTCGTCTGTAGCGGTACACAAAATTGAAACCAGCTTCCTTCCTAGTGTGCTCTATAACACAGGGAGAAGGAGTGGAGTTTTTAATGCCTCACGTTAAGTTAAAATTACCAGCTACTTGTAAGGATAGAACTGTTTTTATTTTGCAGGCAGCCACATTTGAATTAGACAGCCAGCGTCACCAGACACAGACAGTCTGAATCCTACCCCTGACAAGTTTATTAATCCCCAAAGACAACTTGATGCATTCCTTTAGACTTCACTGATATTTCTCCCTAAATATAGCTTCTGTTTGAATGAAAAACAGAACAAAAGATACAAAGTGATAAGACAGAGAACAGTTCAATCAGACAAAGAAGCATTTCCTTATTTAATTGTAGTAAAGGTTTTATATATCGATATCCTTTATAGAGACAGAAGAGCTTTGTCCAGCTCCCTGGCACCAATGGCTTTAATTAGACAGCAAAAGACTCTCCACCTTTAGGCACCAAGCCACAGACAGGCTATGCCAGGGCATCCACATGCCAGATCCCATGTCTGGGCAAACAGCTCATGGGGTATCATTTTTGCCTACACAAGCTGGAGGCTGCGGGCCATGGGGGGCTGACATATCCTCAGTTCCTTCAAGAATACTGTCAGTGTTTCCCTGTACGTTTATACCCCAAATATTTCCAGTTTACACAAGATATAAATAGGCCTGGATGTAGAAGTACTCCGGTTCATTTTCAGGTTTGTGACATCTGGCTCAACCAGAAGTTTATACCACCGAAGAGATATTTCTTCAAAGATGCGTCTTTAAAAGTGAACAATCCAATATACACTGTACTTGGATTACATTCTTTCAGAACATCTGCAGCGATACAAACATCCTGAAAGCAGAACAGATTGCAAGGATTTAAACCTGCATTACTGTTAGTTTTATGCCTTTACTGTTCCAAGCAAAAAGCCATGAATAACCAAAACCATTGGGGTAAAAGAGGTTAATGGGATTGATTTGCCAGTCTACATGCATTTCCATAATGTTGAAATGATAGATTTTTTTTTTTTTTTCTCCCTCAGAAATGTAAGGATTACTATCAGATGTCTAGAGGGCAAGCACCAAGGAACAGAAGCATGTGAACCCTTATCAGACTATCTTTAATATGCAGTATTGTTCAAAATAATGTAATTATGGATAGTAATATGGACTTCTCAAATAAATTATTGTATTATCATTTAATTGTATTATCATTTTAAAATTATAATTAAATATTCAATTATAAGAAACACAAAGGAGATTCAACAATTACATGGCATGTCTTTGTCATGGTGAATGTGTTTTAAATTAACATAACAGCTCATTAAAACCAGCTGATTTTATGGAACTACATATGACAGTTCTTCGTGTGCTTCCACTGACATTAAAGTCAAAATCAATGTACAGTACTATGAAGGGAGATGCTGCCATCTCACCTACACTGATGTGCTTTGTTAAACTGATGTAACTGTCTTCAAATATATGAAAATGGGGAAATTATCCTCCTTTTGTGCCACTTTTTATCCAGCTTTTTTCCACGGAGCTCATTTACAGTGTAACTCCACAAACACTCCTACCACACCAGTGAAAAAATGGCAAACTTCTGCGCAGGAGTGGCCCAGGGCAAGCAGAACTTCTTAAAATGGCTTCATCTTCAAAGCCAGAGATTCTCTCTCCTGTGCTACCTAACCTGCATACCTCACTGTTCAGGGAAATTCCCTAAAATCTGCTCTGAAACACATTTATTCAATTATTGCATGATTGTTAAGAACTACTTGGGACCTAAGCACATATGGTAGTGGTTTCAGAATAAACAAGCATTGTGCATGGAATTCAGTTTAGACTGCAAATAAAATCCTTGCTGTCCCACTTTTAAGAAAAAGGAGTCCATGCAAGCTGCAAGTGGTTGAAAGTTTATCCTATTAATTTTATTCCCCCCCATCCCCATATATTATAAGTATATTACTACATGCTTTTGAAAATACATTAAGCAGAAAGGAAGGAAAATTAAGCTTATCTTAATTGAAAAACCACCTACCTTAGGGCATTATCACTAAAATTCTCTTTTATACAGTAGGAGAAATTTCATACAAAAAGTAGGAATGCAAGTAAGAATTTAGGTTTTTGCTAGATTGTCACCAGTTCAACTAACTTTTTGAAAGTCAAAGTACTGTATTTAAGAATTCCCTAAAGCCTCAGTTCAAACAGAATTTGAGGCATAAATCAAATCAGAAGATAAAGAGAAATTGAAATTGGTAATGAAATCTTTGTTTACTTTGGATAAGGTCAACCACAAACTTCTACAAATTTCACTCCACCAAACATCATCGTTTCTTCCTGTAAGTTCTGAATGTTTTTATTTAATGCTTTTAAGCAAAGGTTACATTCCACTTAAATGCAGGTGAATTGTATGTACAAGATCAAGGAAAACACGAAAATTATTTCATTTATAAAGCCCAGTTTAGTGAAACAGCCTCTAAAACCCATCAGTTTAGATGCTTCCTGATAGGTAAGATATCAGTCACTTTAAATAGGCTCCTGTATTACCACTATATGATCTTAAATAAAGATCAAGTCCTCATACCCATTATTATCATTGTCAAGAAAAGCTCCACAGTTAGTAATATTATAATCAAGTTAACTATACTGCATATGCAAAGATAATATCACCTCTTACTAGGGAAGGAATAAAGCCACACATTTCTACCCACTGTGAGAACAACATAAACTCTTCAGGACTCTCAGCTTAGACCACTTGCAGCTACATCTGGCTATGTTGTCCGATATCATTAACTTCTTCTCGTGTTCCTTTGAAAACAGCAGCTTTCAACTTAAGAGACTACAAACAGCACTGACTAAAACTTCTGCACAGTTCAAGCTGTTGCTCCTCTCATGGTACCTTAATTGGCTGCCAAATGTACTATTTCACCTCATTTTAAGTGACCTTGAAGCAAACTGCCACTAAATTCTCCCCACAGGAGACAAATCTGAATATTGTGCAAGACCTGGCAAGCTTTTTCCCACTGCAGGCGATACTGGCTTCTAACCTTCAGCAGCTGTGGTACCATGCCCTCAGATGTCATATCCCATAGCTAAGCTACCCTCATATTCTCATATTTTGAATGTTGCTTTGTGTACCTGAGGAAGTATCCTATAGCTTTGTTCAGAGACATCAGATTCCCCCCACACCCCCCAAGTCATATCAACTATAGCAGAATGTGTCAGATATTTTTAGGTTTACAGGAAATTAAGCAAACTGGAGAACAAGTGATTTTACCTGTCCTAATACTATGAAGTGGGTGCTTTTGTGCTTTAAGCTAGGGTAAAACCCAACATCTAATCAAGAGCTCCAGGGGTAACTCCTTGGGCCTTGAAGATCCAAACCTGCTGTGAAACTTCTTGGAGAAAGCTAGAGAAGACTTTGACAAAGCCCTTGTAAGAGCCACACCATCAACCAGAAAAAGGGAAATCCAGTCAGTGGAGCTGCCCAGGAAGTTTCAGACAAGAAGGTTCCCCTTTCCAGATTCACAGGAAATGTGTATTATTTATTTCTCCCACGCTGTCTTTTCCATACAGTTTTTGCAGTCTTTCCTGATCTCATATGAGTGACAGACTTGAAGTTAGAAGAATTGCCCCTTTCCCCAGTTTAGCACTGTGTTTTGTCTATATGCTTGGAAATGAAATCTGATAACAGAAGCAAAATCTTTACAGGGAAGGGTATTTAACAAATCTGTTGTCAAGCCCTACCAGGTCATTTTGTTCTGCCACTTGGTATTTATCATTTGTTCATAGTGCACCCTGGTCACCAAGTAACAGGAACATTTGCTAGTCAACACATGAAAGTAAGTTAATCATGATGAATCCATTGACAAGACTGACCTTTTCACAGCTTCTTCCCACCCCCCAACACCCCCAATATGTGTTTGCAAGTCAAATATGAAGCTGTGTTAGTGGCAACTCAATGAGCTAACACCTGAGAATGTGTTCTAGATTACAGCTTTTCCTTAAGGCAAGAAGAAATACCCAGGCCTTAAAAAGAAAAATAAATAAGGGAAAGGCTTACTAAAGACCCTTGTGTAGGAAACAAGAACTTCCCATCTGTGTCTTCTTCACAGAGTTGCCCAGCAGTATTCACTAAAGCACTTGGTGAAATTTGGCGTTAACCTCATCCCATTAATGGCAGGGAGGGGGATGAATCTATGAAAAATAAGTCTGTTCAGCAGTGATTTAAAAAGCTGGGTACAAAGAAGGTTAGGAAAGGGTGTTATCTTCAGCTGGTGGAGGTACTCCACCCAATCCCAGTTCTTTCCAGGTACAACGTCTACAAATAGCTCAGTGTCTTTCGGAGGAAATGCGGCCTGTTCAACCACCTAGTTTTACCTCTGGCAACAGAAGTCTGCTGTAGTTTAGGTTCATAACGAGCGCCAACTAGGATGTCGCCCAGGGGATGACAAGGCTCAGTCCTCTTGGCCTCGGGCCAGTGCGGGTAGGGAATCTGATAAATTAGAAGGTTCTTCCTCAGCTACACTTCTGTAACCAGGTTGATAGAATCAGTTGATCATAAACATGAACATTGCTGCTATGTTCCTGGTACAGCCCTACCCACCTGGACATTAGGTCTGGGAACAGAGGGTGTAGTGTCTAGGTAACCATTAACGCTAACCATAGTGGGTAATGTGTTTTTGTCAAGAGAAATGATGGAGTATGGTTCTGTGAAATGGACTGAAGAAACTGACCAGGTTTGCCAAGATTGCGAGCCTAGTGGGCAAAAGGTAATTCCAGCAGGGGGAGATCGCGACCACTGACTCACTGACCCCCTCCTCAAGTAATACCACCTACTCAAAAAGGAACAATGGAAGAGGGTAACTGAGTCTGCGCAACAATTTACGTAGGAAGCGAGAAAAGTTTACAACAATCACCAAAGAGAGTAATATTGAATATGCATGAATAAAACAAATATGTATATTTTTGATCTATATAAACTGCATGGTAAAGGTATGAGGTATGCACATTCAGTGGAATTATCCCCCATGCATCCAGCGCTGCAATAAAGAATGCCTGCCTTTTAACACTACATTGGTGTTACGAGGTTTTATTCCCAGATTTTCGGTGACACTTCTGTTATCCCATGAAATAAATGGTTATACGCTTTTGGAAAAAAGTTAGAACTGACAGTTCCCAGTCTAGTCTGGAGCCACTGAAATAAGGTATCTAGAGAAAAATAAGGTTTATGCTAACATATTTTCCTGTATAACAACTTGAACAAGGCCATTTCATCTGAACAGAGCACACAATCACCCCTCAAATAAGGCAGGTAAATGTTGCATCATCATACTTGCATTAAAAAAAACACACACACCAAGACATACCAGCAAAACCAGATTTTTTGTAGGCAGGAGAGGGGAGGAGGGTGACAAAAGTTACTGCTCTCTGACGAAAACTGGAGCACAGAAATGCTTAATTGGTCACAGTTAAGTTTGAAAGGAAAATTAAATAGCCTTGCTTCCCATGGACTGCATTCTTCATCCACATTCTAATTCCCAGGAAAGTCGGATGGACTCTTTCCAGAGACTTCACAGAGAGCAGGATCAGAGTTCTTCTACCATAACGATAGCCTTCCCATTCATCCCAGTTCACTAGGACACTTATGCATGCCCATGCCATGAGGGAGAGTGAAGAAATATTTAGCTGAGAGATGTGCATTTTTCACCCCCATTAATCTGTTTTCTGAAGACTAAGGCAACCATGTTTCAGCCATTATTGGTACATCTGCTATATCTTCTGTTAAAAACAAAATCCTCCCACTTTACTCCTAAAAAGGTGCTAAACAGCTATGAAGTACCTTAATCAAGTTTCTATGATTTTGCATTACTGCTGGCAAAAAAAGAAAATAAGCCAGTGCAATAGTCAGTGACACCGAAGATGAACTATTACATTGCTTTACTTATTATATTACCACAGCTATTCCTATGCCACTTGCAAGAGCACTGAGGAATTACAGCTTCACATCCCTCCTTATCTCTTACCCTCTCTCACACCCTTACGCCGCTCCAAAGGAGACTGTCATTTCCAGGGTTATAAAATGGCAACCTAGATAAATTCCACAGGTTCCAGTGGAGCTTAGTGAAACACAAATCTGTATAACACAAGAAAATAAAAGAATAGCATGGAGACAGGACAAAATCATGGACTTTTATTCTGTCTTCTTCATACTCCAGAAACATATATGGGACAGAAAGCCATCTTGCTCCAATTGCCTACAAAAGCTGTGATGGGGCTGTCCGTGTTAGCATCAACTAGAGCTGCCTTCAGCCACCCCATGCTGTGTGAGAGCTAAGCAAAGCTCTCTCTGCCTGGCATTTAGGGTGGGATACCTTCCCAAATCACTTGCATTCAGTACAATTTACATACACCTGAAAACTTGACCCGAATACTTGTATTTCCATTTTGTCCCAATAAAACAAAAAACGAAAAACTATGAATATTTAAGCACTGCCTGATCTTTATACAAGCTGAATAAGTTTTTGGAGAGACTGATTTTTTTTTTTTCTTTCCATGTGACTCTTACCATACCATACTTTTAAGCCATAGAATTACATACAGATAGTATGTTCTTCATCACAGCTGAATTTGATCTCTGTTGTGATATTTTAATAACAAGGTAAAAACAGCATGCACATAATAGCAGGCTAAGCAGAGTTAAAAATAAGTCTTCTCTTCAAAAGTAATAATAGCACGTTCTCTTCTCTGCTGCTGCTGTAGGTAATGACTTTATTTGGGTACCAACTGTCAGATTCATGGAAACATTTTGAAAAGTGAGAATGTTGAAATACTTTCTATAACAGTGATCACAACAGCCATGAAGATGACAGCAAATGACTTCAAGAGAAGCACAAGACAGAAAGAGGCATTTCATAAATGTTCATCACATATTACCTGCGTAACTCACCCCTCCCTAGGTAAAGATGTCTACCCATTTGCATTTGACTTTCATTACTTGCAAGAAATAAAATACAGTTGATGTGAGACTTTATATATCAATATTTCTCCTTTTTTTAAGGAGTCACCAGAATATTAAAGTGGGCTCTGAACTACAGCTATGGTTCTTTTCAGTCATTTATTATGGAATTTCAAGGATCATAATGGCCACAGTATCACATTGTATGTATTTATCTTGTATTTTACAACAGTAGGAAACTTCAGTACTTTTTAAAAATCAGTCAAAATTATTACTAAGAAAAAGCACTAAAGTAGTTTGAGAAACACACTATTATAAGAATGCCATTGTCATTGAAAGAAATTATATTTTAACACAAATTCAGCATGACTTAGAAGTATAAGAGGGGTTTTCCACTTTTCAGACACATCCTATCAGAAAACATGTTGGAACTAGTTGATAAAGTTATTTCCGTAGACACAATGTGATTTATTTAGAGAATCCAGTAAGAGATTTTTACTAGTCCCTTATATTTAATAGCCCTCGTCCTTCTTTCCTTTCCTCAGATCACAGGGATCAACTGAAAGGTTTCTCGTTAGAGCTTCCCACTGTCACAGGAATCCATACATGTCTCCGTCAAATTGAAGATGTTCATTCTTTTAACCTAATTCCCCACTAGTGCCATTATGGTTTCACAGACACATGAGAAGTCAATGGACTTTGCCCAGTAGACACTAAAGCTAACCTCACACACAATAAGGACACTTTAATACACAATACACGCTAAATACATTTATTGCCAACTTGTTTGATGCCTTAACATCAACAGTTTCAAGGCTATTTATTTTCCGATTCATAGATTTCATTTGCACAGCGAGGCCCACACTAAAGTATAGAAGAAATGTAATCTGAACTCAGCCAGTGTCATGAGGGGTGAGCAATATTTACAACATGATGTAATGTCCTGACGATGCACAGTAATAGCCAATCTCTGCTTACTTACATACGTATGTCATCACCTCAGTGAGGAAAGAAATGCATAAAAGAATCGCCTCCATGAAACCTTGAAAAATACCCATTTGCACATACTCCGATTTTGAAAGTGAAAGCAGAAGGAAAAAAAATATACAGTTTTTTGGTAAAGAGCAATCTCCTTTTTAGAAAGTCTTACATGACAAAATCATAATGAACTACATACATAATTTGCTAGGAAAGTGAGCAAAAACTGGCTTTTCCGATACAATCACAAAGCAGTTACATAAAATGCCTATAAGTATGAAAATTATACTTCAGCAATATGAAAGTGTAGAGGGTCTGATAATAACAGTAGAACCCATAAAACCATAGAAATCATAGAATGCTTTGGGCAGGAAGGGACCTTTAGAGGTCACCTAGCCCAACGCCCCTGAGTGAACAGGGACATCTTCCACTAGATCAGGTTGCTCAGAGCCCTGTCCAACCTGGCCTTGAATGTTTCCAGGGATGAGGCCTCCACTACCTCTCTGGGCAACCTCTTCCAGTGTTTCACCACCCTCGTTGTCAAAAATTTCTTCCTTATATCCAGACTAAGTCTACCCTCCCTTAGTTTAAAGCCATTGCTCCTTGTCCTATCACAACAGGCCCCCTTCAGGTACTGAAAAGGCTTCTATAAGGTCTCCCCGCAGCCTTCTCTTCTCCAGGCTGAACAGCCCCATCTCTCTCAGCCTGTCCTCACAGGAGCAGTGTTCCAGCCCTCGGATCATATTTGTGGCCCTCCTCTGGACCTGCTCTCACAGGTCCATGTCTTTCCTCTGCTGAGGGCTCCAGACCTGGACACAGGACTCTGGGTGAGGTATCACCAGGGTGGAGGGGCAGAATCACCTCCCTTGACCTGCTGGCCACGCTTCTCTTGATGCAGGCCAGGATACAGTTGGCCACTTGGGCTGTGAGTGCATATTGTTGGCTCATGTCCAGCTTGTCATCCACCTGTACCCCAAAGTCCTTCTGGGCAGGGGCTGCTCTCAGTCCCTTCATCCCACAGCCTGTACTGATACCAGGGGTTGCCCTGACCCAAGTGAAGGACCTTGCCCTTGGCCTTGTTGAACCTCATGAGGTTCACTCAGGCCCACTTCTCAAGCTTGTCCAGGTTGAGACACACAAATAAACACACAAATCTTTTTCCAGAGAGACTAATATGCTCCTATGCTTAAGTTTGGCAACAGCAGCCTTTCCCTTCCAGAAAACACTGTAGAAGCGAGGTGTAAAATGCCCATGACCAGCAAGAAAAACCTAAGGATTAGCAAAGTCCCATTCAAATTTCTGAAAAAAAAAAAGGGAAAGCAGCAGTCTTGCATTTTAAAAATTCCCCTCCTAGGTTCTCACTAGGCTGTTTGGACTCCAGTCCTGGCCTCACCTGAAGTTGCTTTAGAGCACCTGTTAGAGTCCAGCCATAACCTCCACTTCTGGGACCCAGTCCATCTTTCATAAGATTCTCATAAGTCTTTTTCCCCATCTGAGGTATGTGTAAATTGATTGACAGTTGAATAATTCAGAGGAAAATTAAAATAACGCTTCCCAAAGATCCCAAAGATGAAAATCTCCATCCTAGTTTGTTGGTGATCTAAGGCATATCTCAAATCATTCAATCTTGTAAGTCTATAGTGAGGTTTCACTTACAATTCTTATTCCCTGGGGTGTTTTTTTTTCAAAAATTAATTACAATGATTTTTTTTTTTTCTCTGCAGAAAAAGGTTTTTGGTTTGGTTTTGGGTTGTTTTTTTTTTTTTAGGATAACCCTTACTATTTCTTTTTCCTCGTTTTAAATGACACCATAAAGAAAGGCACTAGATTTTTATGAAGGCAAAAAGAAAAAGCTTTTCATTTTCTATCAGATGCATCTAGTTTAAATAAGCACATTCTTTTATAGAACATCAACCAGAATGAATAATTATTCTCCTCTCGTTTGACAAAACTAAAATGGCTCACTGGCTTATATATGAGATTTTTTTAGTGTAGGGACATAAATCTCCCATGTTTCCTTTACATCCAAGTGACAAATCTCTTTGCTTTTTTATTTCACTGTGTCTGGGAGCTCTGAATTCTATTTATACATAGGAATAAAACTGTTCTTCATTTCCCACCCAAAGATCTCCTCTTGACAGATCTCCACTACAGCTTTTCTTCTGAAAAACTGGATGCCTTTTATCTTTTGTTATCCTTTCTCATGTTCCCAAGTATCAGCCTTTACATAACATCATGTATTTTCACTCAGATGTATTCCATTAGCCATTACAAACATCTCCATATACATGTCCACAATGCTGAGACAGCATTCATGGCAAAACTAATTGAGACAATGGAGAGTTACATTTTTAGTTACAGTCTGTTGGTTCTGATGTGCACAATTCTGTCAGTAAAGGAAATAGGATAAGAAATATATAGGAAGATTGAATAGAAGGCAGGGAGGAGTGGGGTGAAGCATGTTTTAGGCCAAGTCATAGAATTAGAAAAGGGCTCAGATTGGAAAGGACCTCTGGAGACTATCTAGTTGAAACCCCTACACAAAACAAAGCTAACCTCAAAGTCAGACCATGCTGCTCAGGTCCTGCCAAGTTGTGTTTCAAAGGCCTCCAAAGGCACCCCAAGCTCCCTGGGTCACCTGCTCCAAGCTCAGAGAAGCTAGTGCCCCATAGCAGCATACAATTCCTGAGGAACTGAATGACAGTAGCTAAAAAAGAGCACCTGAAGAGTCTCCTGAAATCATTGCGCTCTATATATTATGTGATTAATGGCTGTGAAAATTACAGGTAGTAAGTACAAGGTCTACAGCAGGTAGCCAGCAGGTCGAGAGAGGTGATTCTGCCCCTCTACTCTGCTCTGGTGAGACCTCACCTGGAGTACGGCGTTCAGCTCTGGAGCCCTCAGCACAAGAAGGACATGGAACTGTTGGAGCGGGTCCAA
>Ga0065711_1007492_pt1 | contig 14768 bp, 10 predicted proteins | sample Hoacrofraction12_FD_59098 | JGI IMG/M metagenome (GOLD analysis project Ga0065711, IMG submission 59098) | Hoatzin crop microbial communities from Cojedes, Venezuela - Epithelial fraction 12 v2 (version 2) | ecosystem: Host-associated > Birds > Digestive system > Esophagus > Crop | place... | reverse complement strand
AGCTGCACAGGACCTTGTCCAGGCGGGTCTTGAATATTTCCAGAGAAGGAGACTCCACCACCTCCCTGGGCAGCCTGTTCCAGTGCTCCGTCACCCTCAGAGGGAAGAAGTTCTTCCTCATGTTCAGACGGAACTTCCTGTGCTTCACTTTGTGCCTATTGCCCCTTGTCCTGTCACTGGGCACCACTGAAAAGAGTTTTGCCCCATCCTCCTAACACCCCCAACTGACCGCCTGGACCGTGGCTGCGGGCTGCAGGAGAAGGAGCCTCAGTGGCCAGGGCTGGCATGGCCGCGGGCGCAGTCCCGGTTCACCCGTTCTGCACCCTACATTTCAACCCGAACAACCCCTCTGCCTGGTGCGGGCGCACCAGCTGCTCCTCATGCCCTTCGCCTCTCCTCCTGCCAGCCTGTCCCTCGCCCTCCCTCTCCCGCGATCCGCGTAGCGCGGGTGGCTGCGTGACGCCCTCAGCGTCGTTCTCCCCGCTGAGGGTTGCAAGCTTTCCTCCTGGCAGGCAGCACATCAGATGGTATCTCCCCCTCCCTCCCCCAGCGCACCAGCACCTGTGTCGCTTGTTGCCACCTGGCCGTGGTGAGGACAGCTCGCACCCCTGGGTGAGTCACCCTCTGCTCCGCTCCACTCCTGGACCGCCCTGGCGGCTGCGATCCCAGCCCTATGGGTGGGAGAGACACGCTGGCCATGGCTACTCACTCCACCGCGGGCAGAGCTGCTGCGCCTGGAGTTTGGAAACCAGCAGGTGTTTGGGAGTAGGGACTGGCTGCACTGGGAGAAGGAAGAGGAGCTACGTCAACCGCTGGAGGCCTGGATGGACAGGGCAGTCCGACTTATCCCCGTGCTGCCTGAAAGTCGGAGCCGAAGCAAGGTTGCCCCATGCTGATGTACAGACAGCTGCCACTTCTCTCACGTGAGAAGAGTCAATCAAAACTCTGTATGAATCGCACTGACTTGAATTATGCTTTGTTTTGATGGCACTGATCATGGCAGGAGGGCTGGTGAGAGCTCTGAAATGGATCTGTCACTGGGTAGGGCACGCTGAACAGCAACCTGCTTCCCAAGTAGCCAGCAGGCAGCGTGGTGTTAGCTGTGGTTCCTGTGCCTCCTTCAGGTGAAACCACTGCCGTGTACCGCTGGGCAGTTAGGAACCTGGCACGCCTTTGGCTTTGCCTAAAGCACGGCTTCAGGACTTTTTTTAACATTATCATTAAAATCAAGAGGAAACCAGCAGAATGAGTCATAATCCTCAGACTGGTGTATGGCCATTTGCCTTGGCCACATGTTTGAAACAGAATGGACTACTGAATGAATCCACGTGACAAACGATCGCACTCTCCTGCCATCCCTGATGTCAGGTAAGATGTGGACTACCACTAACACAAGGAGTCAAGATCCACAGCCTACCAAAGAACAAAAAGGAACAAGACATATTAGCAATATTAATACATAATCATAATTATTATTTATATTACAGCCCAGATATGCTTACTTTATTATTAAAATGATTATTTATTTATCCCATGGAAGTCTTTTTTTGCACAATTGAAACCAATAATTATTGTTTATAAAATGTTTATACAATCCAGTTTACTGTTTCATCCATTTCAGATTAGATAACTTTTCCTGATTGCAATTAATTCCTTTATATTGGCAATATGATTGTACATAGATAATTTTACAAAGCAATTAAGCCTTGAAAAGAGCTACAACAGAGCTGCAGAGCTTGGAGAACAGGACGAAGATGAACAATCTAACCAGCTTTTGTGCTTTGACATTGGCTCTAAAAAAATGTGATGAATTTTATGACAAACTATTCTCGTTAGTTAAACTTTCAGCCTGCAAGCACGTGGACAGGCTTTTAAAATTCGGTCTGTGTCTGAGGGCTTCCAAACACATCCTAGCTAGTTTCCTACGTTTGTGCTCCCAGCAGGATGTGCTCGTTCTAAGAAAGCTGAGACCTATGTCTTCTACTTAAAGGGAGCAGAAGGAGGAAGGCACCCAAAGGCATAGCATCGAGGCAGTCTCCAAGGAAATCTGCAGCATGGTAGTCAGAAAAAGATGATTCTTTAATTATTTAGCCAGCGTTGTCATCTTCTGCTTAGTAATCTACACGTTCCTAAAACCTGGACGTCTCAGATGGACAAATTTCCACTTGGAAAAGACAGGTCTGTGGCAGCTGACACCAGAGGAATTCCTGAATTCCCAGCTGTACTCCAGCCATTTGTCCAGCGCTCGAGGTCTTGTGCTGGCAGCGGGCAAGCCTGCGTGCCTCAGGAGAGGTGCAGAAAGTAACAGGAAGCTGTGGGACAGCCTGCCCCAAGGAAGGTCTCCTCCCAGTTCCCATTCCAGATACAAACTGTTTGTATTACTCCCAGATATTTTTGTAAAAAAAATAATGAGATATCTCATTTCAGAACTATCTCAAGCCATTTCCCACTTCTTCATGACATGTATAAATAGCAATAGACATGTTACGTAGTCCAGGTGATTGCTGCCTTTAGTAATGCATGTGAAAAAGCAGTCATTCATTAATTTCAGCGAAGCATATTCCAATGTCTGATGAATGAGCAGATGATTCTGTCCTAATTGCAAGTATTCCCGCTCAGGTTTTGTTTCAGGTTTGCAATGAGATTGTTGTAAGGGGAAAGTGAAATACAGATATGTTGGATAATATTTATGAAGTGTAGTAGGAAGAAAGCAGTCAGAGCCTTGTATGTTGCCGCCAGTGATCCCTCTAGGCAGCTCACCAAAAGACAAAAACAGCAGTAAGTGAACTTTGCCTTGCGACAAAAAGAATCACAACAACCAGGAACTTTCCTGGTGAGAAACCATAAAAGGGCTTGAATCACTGCATCTGACAGAAGATCCAAATGTTACACCATGCGGTAAGGGACAACCTATTCACTTACCAGTAAAGGTGGCACACAAATATTTAAGTGTTATTATTATTTAATTGTTCAAAAGGCCTCAAGTTTAGAAATGTGTTTTGATTACTTCAACTCTTGAACTACTATATTTTTTCATTTGATTCCATGAATGTTTTAAGAGGGAAAATGATGAAATAAATTAGCACATCAATTTGCAGTGCACGGGATTTTCTTGCACAGCCTGTCACATTTATACGCTTCTTGCACTGAAGCTTTCTAGCTGATATGCCTTATAAATACTGCTAGCTGGGCAGAAAAAAGCTTGTCTGAGCTTTGAATCAACAAGTACAGGCTTAAGTGTATGCATATGCAATAGTACCGCTGCTATCTGCTTCAATACAGACACTGGCTTAAGGCAGCTTTATACCATACATGCTTAAAAGAGGCCGTTTTAAAACAACTATAATTTTTTTAAATAGTAACATTAAAACCAACAATGTGTCTCTCAGCACTAATTAATTTTTTTTTGTTTATTATGTAACATGTTGTTAACCCCATAATTTGAGGTGGGGTAACTCAGGCACACAGGGATTACACAGCTTTTGCACAGGGAGTCTTCGGCAGGATCAAAAACAGATCCAGCGCTTTTGTCTTCCAAACCATCTGCTGGATGCCCTCTGTCCTTTCATGCATTCAAATACATCAAAACAGCTTTTTCCAAACCAAATATACTAGAATGATGCATCAGAAAGTATCCAGAGATGTTAACACTCAGTGCAGCCTTTGGCCAAAACTTACCTTTGATGTAAGTTCTCACTAGGTTCCACCTCACTTGCCAGCACCAGCACTGAATTTGATTTCTGGTCTGTATCAACTTCATGTTTTAAGCATCAGCTATTTTTGCTGTGCCTTTATCTGAAATATCAGAATAAATATATGTTTTAATATCCTGGTTTAAATGCTCAAAGGGCCAGATCCATCAGAGAGAATTCCCAGTGAAGTCAATACAACTTTTGTTTCCACAGGACTCATAAGTATATACTTATTGACAGTTCTTCTCTATCTTTCGACCCCAAAATTTGTTCCCAAGAAGAAGACCAGGGAGATGGTGGATAGCTTTTCTCTCAAGCTACGTCAGGTTTTATTCCCAAGAAAATATAACTACGGTTTGACTACATTATGTTTACAGGTTTTAAACTGTAGAACTAACCCTGTTTTTCACAAATCTGGACAGTGACTGGAAGCGTTGGCCTGCAGAGCTGGGCTCCATCCAGCTTCAACTGCTGCTGTTCTGTACTGGTCCAGAAGAGCCATTATTCCAGTACTTCCCAGCCCCATTCTAAGAGACTAATTTATAATTAATTCCTCTGTGGGAGACTTCACACCTGAGGTGTGTTGTATACCCAGCAGGTACACGTTCACAGCTTTACCTGTGTCTCAGCTTCCTTATAAAAACGAGTGTTTCATGGACACAAGGATGATAAAAATCTGTATGCATACTATCTCATTCTGCCTCACTGATACTTTTCTTACATGGTTTCTCATACTTTTACATAGCTAAGACTTTTATCTGCAATGATATCTGTCACAGCATCTATCATTTGTGAGGTGTGGCAAGCACGCTTTTGCAATGAGGGCTTCATATGTGTACATGCTGGAGAATGGCTATGCCAAACTCTCAGCTGATGTTTTGAGGGCACTATGTTGAAATGACAGCAACATGTATAGTCAGATCTGCAGCGCCTCGCTAACTACCAAATCCAGCCTTTTCCATAGGTATGTGTCACTGCTACTGCACCCACTTCACTGGGTGTGTCAGCCTCCTGAAGGCGTGTAGCTGTTTGTAGGGAAGATTTTGCACCTTTGCTTCTGCACTAGTAGTGGCCTGAAATACAGGGCATTGTCCCCTGCAGAAGCTGCTTATAGCAACATAGTTAGGTGGAGGGGTGCTGATCACCCAAGCTGTGTGCTATTACGCTGTCTCCAGCTGCAACTGTGTGAGCATGGGTGATAGCAACAGTGCTGGGCATACCCTGTATCTGTGTGATGTGTGGAGGACAAAACCATGGTAAAGGAGTTGCATAAAGGCTGTGTCAGCCTCTGGACCTCTGAACCGGTGCAACCTGGTGCATGCTCCACCTTTCACTCTGCCAGAGGGACATTCTGTAGATCCGTACCCTCTTGATGGACAGACTGGATGCCAGTCCTCGTTAGAGGCCTGCCTTGTCCTATCCTCAGAAGATCATGTGGAAGTATTTGCCACAGGGTTATAAATTTTATAACAGCAGGTTAGCCAGATAACACCCTACAGAGATAAGCAGGTATTATTAACTTCATTTTATGTATGGTGAAATTAAGCGTAGAGAAAAGAAATGCCAGTTCCAGCTCTTTGCAATGGAATAGAGCAAAAATGTTGGGTTCTCCCTTAAGTTAGCCAAGTCTTGCCCACTCACTGGTACAAACCCATGGTTCACTGGTCTTTCCAGCACTGTATTCAGGCACGACCAGTTAGTGCATGAGCCTCAGGACCCTACTTGGAAAGAACTTGAAGATCCACTAGGTAGTTGTAGGCAAGAGAGACACATATAAAAAAATGACATTTCCTATGCTGTATACTGAAATTCCAGATTTTTCACAAAACGTATGAGGGTACATTTTCATGCAGTGGCTGCTCTAAAGCTTTTTAGTTGGCAGGGTTCTCAACAGAAATTTTTGTGGTGGTTGTATGTGCGTGTATAACACAATGGTGTTTTAAGAGAACAAAAGAAGAGCAGAAAAAGATAGTACAAGATAAGAATATTTAGTTGTTGAAATCAGAAAAACAGCCATTACCTTGTAAAGGACCTTGCAACTGTCTTCCACAAGTTCCTGTCCACACTCAGTCCAAGTTGCCATCCGTCCATTTCTCCAGGCTGGGGATAGGCAGGGAAATTCCCCGGGAGGGCAGCTGTGCAGGCGCACCTTGCTTGCTGCTGGGGTTTGCACAGCCCGTTGCAGGGTGTCGTGGTGCTGGGCCTGGTGTCAGCCTGTGAGCCATCCATTCTTAGCGCAAGAGGCAATTAATATTCAGGAAGATTTTACCAGGATTACAAAGCTCTGCTGGGAATGAAGTCACCTGTCCTCAACGTCAGAGTCACAACTCTACACGGCAGCTAAATGGACTCCCAGAAGGGAAGGTGACACCCTAAACTGTTGTGCTTTTAAAAAGGCAGCTATTGCATATGAGTAGGTGCACAAAATATGCACTTCTTTTCTGCTGTGCACATTTTATCAACCTCGCATCTAGCCACAAACCTTTATTTTGCCTCAGGTCTTGTCTCAGAATTTTAGGTCTCACCTATAAAATAGAGCAGGATGGTTAAAACGAAAACCTGAAAAGCCTGACACTGAAAGAGGATCTATCTGTTCGAGGCAATATTAAAGTATGCTCACATGACAAAGACCAACCAGATACTGTAATACCTGCCCAAAAATCATAGGAATGGAGGCACTCATGGACACAGAATAATCACTCTGTATATGAATTACCTCAAGAATTCATGAAGCAACAGCTGGAACAGATTCTCAGCTCATATAAATGAACAGGACTTTGTGGACTTCAGTAGAGTGTTTATGGACACCTATTTTATGCTGTTTACAGGCAGAAACACAAACAGAAATAGAATACTTGCCTCTTCATTGAGAAAGTGGCAATTGAAAATGTGAGGGAGGCCAAAGATGCTGCACTAAAACAGAACAATAAAATGTTTATAATTATATTAACATACTCTGAGGATCAATTTATTAACACACATCAACAGCAAATCCTTCTGTAAGCCACGTCCAGGTACATAAGGGAGAAGAAAGTGATTGGGAAAAGAGCGCATGGATTTACCAAGCGCAAGTTGTGCTTAACCAACCTAATTTCCTTCTATAATGTAATCACTGCACTTGAAGATGAGGGCAGAGCAGTGGATGTCATTTACCTTCACTCTGGCAAGCTTTTGACTCTGTCTCTTGCAGCATCTTTGGAGCTAAACTAGGAAGACAGGGACTAGCTGGGTGAATCACAAAGTGAGTAAAAAAAAGGCTGGAGCAACAGGCTGAAAGTATTGTGGTGGCTATTTATAAGTGGTATTCCTTGGGCATTTGAATTGGAACCAATGTTGCTTAACTTCTCCATTCATGGCTTTGACAGTGGAACAGCATGTGGCCTCCACAAGTTCACAGATGATATCCAGCTGGGGGGAGCAGTCATTGTGCTGAATGATGCGGCTGCCATGGGAGGTACCTTGACAAGCTGAAGAAACGGGCTGACAAATGTTTTAGGAATCTCAACAAGGGAAAATGTAGTCCTGCATCTAAGATGGAGTAACCCCATATAACATCACAGGGTGGGAACTGAGCCAGAAAGCAACTTTGCAGAAAAAGACCTGGGGGTCCTTCTGGAGATCAAGCTGAACATGAGTCAGCAGAGTGCCTTTGCAGCAAAAGTGCTCAACCACATACTGGGTTGCGATAGCAAGGGTGTAGCCAGCAGGACAAGGGAGGTGCATCTTGGCTCTGTTTGGCACTTGTGAGACAGCATTTGCAATGATGTGTGCAGCTTTGGGCTTTTTTGACTTGGACATACTGAGCCCATTGGAGGACCACCAAGATGCTCAGGGGCTGGAGCACGTGATCTGGAAGGAAAGACTGAGGGAGCTGGGTTTGCTCAGCCCAGAGTAGAAATGGCTTCAGGAACAATTTATTGCTGTCTACAGCTACCTCCTGGGAAGTTGCAGAGAAGACAGAGCCAGATGCTCCTCAGAGGTGCACAGAGGAAGGATTAGAGGCAATGGGCAGAAGATGCAGCCAGGAAAAAGATATTCAGAACCCAACCAAAGGGCCTGAGCAATCTGCTCCCACTTCAAAGTTGTCCAAGATTTGAGCAGAAGACTGGATAAAATGATCTTGAGATCCCTTCCAACCTAAATTCTATGATTTGCCTTCAACTCCAGAAGTTAAATCTTCCCTTCCTTAACTCCACATGTTAATTTTCATCACTTTTAGTAAACTTCAGCAGTCCAATCTGAGCAGATGGATGGTGAGCTGAGGTTGGTACTATTTCTCACATCAGCCTTTGCATAGACTTGTACAACTTTCTGTATACATCGTTAATACTTTTAAACTTGTTCTTAAGAACATAGCCTAAGGAAGTGCTAGGTAATGATGACATTACTGTGAAGTAAATGTAAGTACACCCTTGCCAGCATGTAGCAGTTTCATTTTATTCTTTTTGTATGTGCCTCATTGATTTCACTTTAAATTTCTGAGTTTCCAAACTTCATGTGGCAGCAGCTGAAACGATCAAAACCATGGGACTGTTCATGCTGGACAGGAATTTGGCAGTTGGACTAGATGATCATTGTAGGTCCCTTCCAACTGAAATATTCTATTCTATTCTATTCTATTCTATTCTATTCTGTTCTATTCTATTCTATTCTATTCTATTCTATTCTATTCTGAATAAGCTGTCTGTACATTCTATTTAAGTTCACAATTAATGGAAGGGACTGGAATATGTAGCTCCTGCAACAAGACTAAACCTTGTTCTTATTTTAAGAATCTAAAAATGTCAAAGCAAAGGTAGTCTGAGTCTGGTAGAAACCAAGAGCAGAATGGAAAGTAACAACAGGAGAAGCCAATGAATGGTAATTCTCCAATAGGCTTCCCTAGCTGCTAGCAATCTGTGACTATTTGATCTATCTTTGAAATTAGTTTTATGAGCATCTTTAAATGACATCAGCCTTATTTCAGCACCAAAGAACCCTGTCTGAAGCATTAAAAAGAGAATTTTGAAAAGCATGGAATATGTTAAGACTGTAGCTTAACCTTCTGTGGAAGGTTTCTTTGCTACTCTAAGAAATTTTTTAGTATGTCAGAGAAACTGCGGGTGACTCAATTTGTCTGTATTTTCCACAATCCTTTAAAAAGATCAGTTGTTAAAATGTATTAAAAAAAAAAGAAATTGCTGTAATGCAATATAACAACATGCATCAGACACCGGGTAAAAAAAAAAATGTCATAATGAACAGTTAACTCTGAACACGAAAATGGCTATCACAGAGCCAAAAGTTAATGGATGTACATATGGTATATAGAAGCATTCATTATACCAGCATGCTCTAGAAAGGGTATCTGCAGTTACAGGGCTAGCTCCGGGGGTGTACTCAAACTCCACAGAGGCTATTTAGCTACAGAAAGGAAATCATGCTTCTAAATTTTTTTACAATTTTACACAGTACAGTATTGGTGCCTAAAGAACAACGTCCTGTAGGTCAGTACGTTATTATAAGAGGATCTACCTCCTCTGTTTTGCTGATGCAGGGGTAAGGGAGCGCACCAGATAATTCTGCCAAGGTGCAGGTCTGTACATAACCCAGTACCAGCCCAGAACTGGTCAGTGGCTGCATCACAGAGGACATGGTCCTCAGACCTGCTGGTTATTGTGTCAAGAAGCAGCTGAAACATCCACCTTGGTTGCTGCCACCATCTCCGCTCTCTTTGCAGCCCAGACTGGCTGCCTATCAAGTAACCCCCATTTAACTTTCCACAGCAAACCAAAAGGAAACTCGTATCGTTTATCCTGTGGCACATAAGAGTTTCCATTTCTCTTCTATTTTGAATTAAGTACTTATGAGTTGCTATTTATCATCATTTTTTTCTTGTCTGGATGTCCCCTTGCAGCTTTTAACTACCTGTTATACTTTCTCTGTCCTATTGTATAGATCAGTCTACTGTCAGTAATCTTTTCTCTATGTAGGTATTCATATGTCTTCATTCAGTAACCTCTTGATATTTTATTGGATTACAAACCAGATTAGTCACATTTTGACTGTTATTGTTAGGCATATGTTCCAGATGTTATATCATTCACCAAAGTTTTTGCATGTTTTCAATATTTTTTTAGAAATGTGAATGCCAGACCTGTTCACAGTATTTCAGAAATGGTCTTACTACTCACAGCTGATGGCTCCATTTGCAGTTACCCTTTCTGTTCTGTCACTTTACTTGTTAATCCGCATAAATTAAATTAAGTAAATTTTGCATCGCTATTTTTCTTCATAAACTCATGCAATTCAGGTGCCTACAGAAGCTTTATCTTATATACTAGTACCATCACCTTTATCAGTCAGACTTTTGATCTTCAAATAACAAGTTTATCTGACAAAATCTGTACTTCATAATACTAGGTTGATGGACATGAATTGCATATANGTTTTATTTTCTTTCTGATGGCATCCTATTTCTTCCTTTTTAATTGAGTGCTGAATCCATGTCATGTTAATGTGTAACAAGTTTGTGAAATCAACAAGTTTAACATTTGGACATGTTTTCTCTAATACCCTTGAAATTCATGAATGTTTCAAGATCAGAGAAAAACCAACTTGAAATCTTTAAGAGAGTTACTTGACCAGCTACTTTAATATTTTAATACTCTTGGACAGTGAGTTCCCCGTTCCTACNAATATTTAAAATATTACCAATATACCTAAAGATCCGTGTCCAGTTAATTATAATATTACTTCCAACTTTTCAAGTGTGATAGCTTTACTTAGTGACTTGTGAAGTGGCTAGGTGGGATGGAGACCTGGAGAGCTGGGCAGAAAGGAACCTGATGAAGTTCAACTAGGACAAGCGCAGGGTCCTGCACTTGGGGAGGAAAAACCCCATGCACCAGCACAGGCTGCGGGTGGACCTGCTGGAGAGCAGCTCTGTGGAGATGGATGACAAGTTAACCATGAGCCACCAGTGTGCCCTGGCTGCCAAGAAGGCCAATGGTATCCTGGGATGCATCAAGAGGAGTGTGGCCAGCAGGTCGAGGGAGGTTCTCCTTCCCCTCTACTCTACCCTGGTGAGGTTTCATCTGGAGTACTCTGCCCAGTTCTGGGCTCCCCAGTTCAAGAAAGACAAAGAACTACTGGAGAGAGTCCAGCGGAGGGCTACGAGGATGGTGAGAGGACTGGAGCATCTCTCGTATGAGGAAAGGCTGAGGGAGCTGGGCTTGTTTAGCCTGGAGAAGGCTGATAGGGGACTTTATAAATGTCTATAAATGTCTTAAGGGTGGGTGTCAGGAGGATGGGGCCAGACTCTTTTCAGTGGTGCCCAACGACAGGACAAGGGGCAATGGGCACAAACTGAAGCACAGGAAGTTCCATCTGAATATGAGGGTGACAGAGCACTGGAACAGGTTGCCCAGGGAGGTTATGGAGTCTCCTTCTCTGGAGATATTCAAGACCCGCCTGGACAAGGTCCTGTGCAGCCTGCTGTAGGCGACCCTGCTTGGGCAGGGGGGTTGGACTAGATGACCCACAGAGGTCCCTTCCAACCCCTAACATTCTGTGATTCTGTGATGCAAATTGTATTCTGTTCCATGTGTATTGCATTTAGTGTGTCAGAAATGGCAGAAAAGTTTTTGTACGGCAACTAAATATGAAATCTATTCCTAGCTGTGTTTTGTCTTTTTCTCTGATGTGCTGTTGTGTTTTAACCCAGCAGCCAGCAACTAGGACCACGCAGCCACTCACTCACTCCTCCCCCTGCAGTGGGATGGGGGGGAGAATGGGAAAAAGTAGAACTCATGGGCTGAGATAAAGGCAGCTTAATAAGACAACAAAGGAAATACTAATCCTAATACTAACACTAATACTAATAATGAAGATGCAAAACAAGCTATACACAGTAAATTTTTTTCTCACCGCCTGATGACTGATCCATGGCCATTCCCTGAGCAGCAATTGTGGAACATGGAACTTGCGGATTTCACGAATTTCGACGAACTCTCCAAAAAAGACCGAACTCACGGAAAAGTCTGAACTCACAGAAAAAAGAGGAATCATGGAAAAGAGGGTGCCCGCCCCTGGCCAATCCCCACTCATAAACTGAACATGATGTCTATGGTATGGAATATTTCCATTGCCCAGCTTGGGCTAGCTGCCTGGCTGTGCTCCCTCCCAGCTCCTGCACACCTGCTCGTCAGCCAGACATGGGAGACTGAAAGAAGTCCTTGATTTCTTAGCAACAGCTAAAAACATCCGTGTTATCAATATTCTTCTTGTACTAAACCCAAAACACAGCAGGTACAAGGAGGAAAACTAACTCTGTCCCAGCTGAAACCAGGACATATGTGCAAAAGTATCACACAGGTTACAATGTGACATGTCCTGAGCTATAATTCCAGTATATGCTGTCACAGTATGTCATACAGGATTTATGATCTATTAATGTTAATAATCCCAAGTTTGCTCATATTCATGAATGATACAGATAAGACATACTGTAAAGGAATATTTGTGAAAGTACAGGTGTGATAATAATCACAAATATGCTACTGTATAGGAATTGCAATACTGTGATTAGTAATAATAACAGTAGTAACAATACAGCCAGAGTATCCCTCATGGTCATCACAGGAGTGTTAGCAAGACTGTTTTATTTCGAGATTCAAACACTAAACCATATATAGCTTATATAGCAACTTTTATTGCCACTTGGGTTCACATTCCCTATGAATGTATAGGGTTTTTTCTTGCATGGCAGTATTAAACATGTCAGAATAACTTTCAGTATATCCTAAAATGTGACTATTCTGTATGTCTAGTATATGTATGAATGGAATTTCATTCATGAGTGGAATACATCCAGTGTATAACAACTATGGATTATAGGACATTTTAAAAATATTCTGTTAATTGCAAATAATAGTAGTTTATCTGTAATGCCATAGCAATGAGAAACTCTGGAATTTATATGCTAGAAATCACTTACACCTAGAGCAAGGACACAGCCCTTACCATGAGGGGGAGGTTAGGGAAAATTGCATCTTGTTCACGTTATGGGTAGAGACTGCCAATAAAATATTCCTATATAGGTATAGTGACCAATAATAATGACTCACTGATCTTACTGCTGTTTAAATAGGTACCTCAGGTGATTCCACCTCCTTCACCTCCTCCTACTCCTCCTTTCCTTTTTCCAAACTTGAGCTCAGGTTTCATGTTAAGTTTAAATAGATTCTTGCCGTGTATTCGATTTCCTTGGTTAGGGCTTGCCATGCATTCAACAAAGAAACCTGAGCTTGTGTCTGCAGGACATGGAGTTTCCAGGTGAGTCTCCTGCGTTGTGTCTGCTCACTAACAGCACACTGTAACAACAACCCACATGTGCAATAACAGAGCTGGATACATGCTTGTACAATTTTTGTTATGTGGCTGTCCACCTCAACTTAAAGAATATGGTGGGTCCAATGCATATTATCTTCTTATACAGGTGACATTTTAGCAGTATCATTCTTAGAAATAAATAGTACATAGCAGCAGTTGATTGAGCAAAGTCTGCAATTAATCTCACTTTACAGTGTGTGCCTCCATATCTTGTATGAACTACTCTAGGTTTCACAGCCAACGGGGAGAAATAGACACTGGCAGAGGAATATGCACTCTGCCACCCCTAGATAAAACAAGCCATTGCCTGAGGTTTTCTGTCTCTATCAATAATTTAAAGAGCCTAGAATGGTGACTAAGATGAGATACCTAAGTGTTAGATAGCTGAAGAAAATGAATTGCACCCTTATACAGAGTTTAGGTAAACTTCACTGGTTCTGAGCCAGGGTGTATATTCTCTATGTACATACAAGCAGAATGTGCTGTCCTATTATGAATAATAAGTATACTTTTCATGTATCTATCTCATTCACCCCAGGATATCCTCTGTGTGCTTTATAAACATTAATTAGTGTGGCTTCATAACAATTCCATGAAGAAAGAATTGCCCCCAAATTAGAGATGATGAAATGCAGCCACAGCATGCTTAAATACGTTGTCCCAGGTTGCATAGAAAACCAGTGGCATAAATGTAAATACCAGAGGAGGCCTCACAATCATAGCCCAAAGACAAGGTAATAACAAGGTGTGGCTCCCAAATCAATGCAAACAGTGTAATATGGTGCTTGGTTCCACCCTATTCAAACTAAATACGTTGAGGTGTGGTGTGCACAGGGTAATTCCTGATGTGTTCACATCAGTCATACATGAAACTTGGTACAGATGTAGCCAGACTGACTAAGGACAGAATGACAGAGCAAGGGTCAAAGACCTGTTCCACATACTTGACACATTTGTGTGTCCATACGATTCACATTTTTTGATTCTGCAGAATCCAACCTTTCTGCAGAGAAACAGAATTTGAGAGCAGCCCCACCAAGAAAGACTTGGGGGTATTGGTGGAAAGATGGACATGACCCAGCAATGTGCGCTCGCAGCCCAGAAGGCCAGCCATATCCTGGGCTGCATCAAAAGCAGCGCGGCCAGCAGGTTGAGGGAGGTGATTCTGCCCCTCTGCTCTGCTCTGGTGACACCCCATCTGGAGTCCTGTGTCCAGTTCTGGGGCCCTCAGCACAGGAAAGACCTGGAGCTGTTGGAGTGGGGCCAGAGGAGGGCCATGAAGATGATCCGAGGGCTGGAGCATCTCTGCTGAGAGGAAAGGCTGAGAGAGTTGGGGTTGTTCAGCCTGGACAAGGCTTAGGAACAGCCAGGAACAGGCTAGTTAGTTCAGGATGAAAGCAGGTCAGGGAGCATTTTAGGAGCTTGCTGAACTTTCAGTTCAGGATTGTGCAATATTCCCTGCCGCCAATTTATTAGTGGGGACACAGGACTCTGCTGATGCCACGCTTTGTTAACATCTGTACTAGGCTTCACGTTGGTACGTCCAAGGCAATCTTCAATACGGATTTGCTGCGTGTTTTTCGCCACACCACCGCTCCCCCCTCCTGACATGGACCTGTTGGAGCGGATCCAGAGGAGGGCCACCAAAATGATCAGAGGGCTGGAACAGCTCTCCTGTGAGGAAAAGCTGAGAGAGATGGGACT
>Ga0065711_1043374_pt1 | contig 14769 bp, 6 predicted proteins | sample Hoacrofraction12_FD_59098 | JGI IMG/M metagenome (GOLD analysis project Ga0065711, IMG submission 59098) | Hoatzin crop microbial communities from Cojedes, Venezuela - Epithelial fraction 12 v2 (version 2) | ecosystem: Host-associated > Birds > Digestive system > Esophagus > Crop | place... | reverse complement strand
TCCTCTCCTCTCCTCTCCTCTCCTCTCCTCATTGAAGACTGTAAGATCACAGAAATGCACATTGAATTAATTTCTGTCTTTCATCGTTGAGTATATTCTGTCTTCTAGGTAGACAAGTTGTAACTCTTTGAGCATTATGTTACTGAATGGGTGAAACTGTATTTAAAGGTTGTGGATCCCAGAATTTTATGTAGTCTCCTAAAAAATTTTGGGCCCAGGTTACTGTTTATCTTAGAAGTAGTAACTGAAAATTTCCCTTGATTTAAGAGTCAATAAGAAATCACTGTAAAAGAGAAAAGATTTACTCAGGGTAGCTCATGTATTACAGCATGTTGTACTAATTGGAGTTTCCTAAGGTGTGATGGCTTCGTGCCTGGGAACTACATGGCTGTAATCCAACTGAGAGGTGACACATGTAAATAACCAAATGCTGGGCTTCATCTGCCAAGATGGGATGGAGCCGTGTAGTAATCAGTGATAATAGAAACTGCTGCTTATGGATAGTGCTATGGAACTTAGCTGCATCAAGGACTCCAAATTCCCTCAAGCTATATATTGAACTGGCTAATTTGGGGCCAACATTTTCAATCAAAGAAGAATGTACCTTCCTTCAGCACTCTGTCTTTTTTAAATTCAAATGCAGCCAGGTGTTTTTATAAATCAACTGATCTTATCTAAGCACTTTGTATACTGGAGATGTGGTAAAACATAGGAAGATCTGAATATCATCATTGTTTTATTGACACATAAGACTAGATAATCTGACAAATTCACCTCGATGATTGAAAGTAATATAGAAAATGACTGGAGAGAATGGATTCTTGTGGGATGCTACAAAGGAATGAAGTCAAACTCTTCATTATTACTGTTTGAGGAGGACTGAAATCCATGTACTCTTGTCTCTTCTTTCAAAAGACACCAAGACATCCTCTGAGAAACAGTTGAATGCATTTGTACAATAAGGGTGAAGATGTTCCACCTATTTACAACCAAAGATCCATCAATATTTCTAAGCAGTTTCAGTTTCATGCTCCAGTTTTACTCTAGGTTGTTTCAGGTGTAGAGTATTATCAGTCCTTTAATTCATTTATAGTTACATTTTGTCCATCACATTTTTGAGCCTTTTAACATGTACATGGATTACTGCTAGATTCAAATTGAATTGGATATGCAGGGTGGTGTTATCAGTGAGGCCTGGGAAATTAAGGCATGTTTGAAGAAGGAAGAGAATGCCTCAGTTTATATTGCTGACTGGCGTGAACTCTCACACCAGAAATCAAAGGGGTTTCTGTCCTTTAACAATCCACCCACAGCTCTGCCACTCCCCGGTGTGCAATACGGTTCCTTAGTCTCTTTGGCCCAACAGCCCTGCACTGCTTGAATTCTTCATAGCTAGAATATGATGATAGTCCTTGCTATAATGATGCATTGAGTACTTCAGTCAGGAATGTCCTACGGTTGGGATATTATCTGTTTTTCTTAATCTAGGAAAGATACAGGCTGAATTCAGAAGTGTTACGATGCAGGATGTGATGAATCTGATGAAATGCCAGGACTGAAGACATCCCATTGTTCGTCAGCTCTGGGCAGAGCAGCCCATGGGATTTGGGAATGCTTTTCAGTGGATGTCATCTTAAAGTATAACAAGGTGATAAGTGTGACTCAAGTCCTTGCCATTACTGAGTTGCCTGTTTCAAAACAAATCTTTATGATAATCAATAATGTCTGAATAACAGCATCTGGTATTGCAAAATTTCAAGGGTATCTTGTAAGTTTAGAAAATGAGAATCAACCATGGATCTAATTACGCAAGGTCCTCTCTTGGTACATCTCATTTGGATAGAAGTAGACAGTACTAGGTATTTTTTAAAAGCCTGGTCTTATAAAGTTTCTAGCTTCATTGGGGAGGTCCATAAAGTATTTAAAAGTTAAGGAAGGTATTGAACCTTCCAGCCCTCTGAGACTAACTCTTCACCAGCTGCAGAGACCATTAAATATCTTTATCATATGTTGCATTTTATAATAAAATACCTAAAGCTTTTTTTTGCAATCAGAGGGCACTTAACCTCTGGGCAGGATAACATAGCCTATGAATTAGACTACCAAGGCAGTATAGCCTTTCTTTTCCAGCCTTTAATTTTCAGGGAAAGCCTGTGTATGGACTACTCCAGATCAGTGTGTGTATTGTTGTTACAAAATCCAATGTGGAAGTCTTAGGATTCATTGCAGTGAGCTGCAAAAGTTCTCTTGGTTTCAGTGGCAGATCCTCCTCATGTTTAGAAGGACACAGTAGGCTAAAACTCATTAAAAAAAATTAAAGAGATTTCCTGTATTGTTAATTACACCCTAGATTATTAAATGCAATGTATTTTTAACCACCTATTGCTGCTAGTCAACTTCCTGTTCAATGTGGACAAAGAGAAAGAACCGATCCTTTTATTTTCTGAACTACATAGTACTATACTGTTTGGATTAACATATAACGCAAAGGAAAGTTAGAAACCTAACAGATATTGTTTTAACTGGTATCGTTACCTGTAATGCTATATTTTTTGCACGTCAATTAGCATGAAAATCATAAAAAGCTAGATCAACCACAGCACATTCCTTTCTGTGGGAAATTCCCTATTACACAGTGGACAGCACTACCTGTTAACATGCAAGTATTCTGCTTGTCCTGCTCTTAGAAATGAATTTCTTATTGTTAAGAAGGAATAGTGCCACGAATATGCTCTCTAAATTCAACAGAAGGAAAAAATGATTAAAACAAAAATCTCACCCAGATACAGACCTGATTATGATCTTTGGACATAATCCTTTTGGAGTTTTTCATTACTATTTTTTAAAGTTCAAAAAATGAAGTTTAAAATATGGTCTGCAGAAATGGAGTACAGAGTACATGCTTATGCAGTACTGCATCACAGAAAAAAATGAAGTCTTCAGCATAGTAGTATCTGATAAACTATAAAAACTGCATATATCAAGTACAATGCCTTTTACAAGAAGCAAACTTCTTTTATGCATGCACATAAGGAACTAAGAACATACTCATGCCTGAACATGGATTAGAATTTAATTGACAATTCCCACAATTATCTGTATAACAATATAGTCAAGTAATTAGCATTAAAATAAATGTGTAAGCCAAAGATTATTACAGAAAATGCAGTTTTACTGCAACAAAGACTAGTGACAGGAAGATACTAAACTACAGAAATGTGCTTAGAGTCTGTTCTTTAATCATTCTCAAAAGATATTAATTTTACTCGCAGTGAAATCCAAGTGGTTTGTTTCAGCAGTGTTAGCATGGGAAAAGCAGTAGCTGAAGGCACTTCTTGAAAATGGTCACCAATATGATAATAATTGTGTAAGCAGCTAAATGTCTTATCCTAATATGAAGAGTAGATGAACACAATATGTGCTACAAAGATACCATTTTTCTCAACTTTGGCTGTAGTCGCATCTCAGATAGCAGTCTGCCAACACAACCAAAATAATTGGCAGCCAGACTTGCGTGTTCACAGAAAGATCTCCTGTTTCCCAGTTCTTAATTCATTTCTACCCCTGTGACATACACTAATGCTATTGGAAATAACTATATATCCACCTGCCAGTCTCATTGAGAAGGAATTTCTGCCAGTCTAATTGAGAAGGAGCTTCTTGGCTTAATTACAGGAAGGAAAGTACCTGGTTATTTTAAGATCAGTCTAGAAATTGTCATCTTGCTGTTAATTTCTACTCTCTATGTAACTGGTATTATAATGCTTCCATGTGGTGAGGAATGGTCCTGGAGCTATCATCCATCATTAAGGTGAATGTTTGTGGGGTACAGTTTTAGAGGAGATAAGAATGAATCCCTTATCTATAAAAATGTGCTACGTAGTTCTAACACGAGTGTTTTACTGTATAGACTCACACCTTATATCCCTTTTTCACTGATAGCCCTCATATCTAGATCACTTCTAGCCACAACATGTAAAGTCATCACCTATGTCACTGCTACTATCCCGAAGCTGAGTGAAACATTCGAGGGAATATCTGTTACTGTAAAGTCTGGGTGCAAAAAAACTTGGGAATTCATAAAGTTACCACTGCTCACTCTTCTTAGGTTTTGTGCTTTTGCTTATGAAGTTTCCACTTATCTATTTCCTGATCTTTCCTTTTATATACTGGCACGCTGTTAGGTTATTGACATTTGAATCAAGAACTTTTAGCACATCGTTGTGGGAGACGGGAGATGCCGAGGGCAGGGGTAGGGATGAAGGGATGGGGGCGTGTAAGACAGAGCTTCTGAACAATGCAGTTCTAATTCCATATTAAATGTTCAGATCTTACCCACAAAACTTTATGTTCTAAATATTGAGCCAAAAATATTGTACTTTTCAAAGGACAAAGATATTCTTCCTAGACACAGCAAAGCTGATCCCCTCTCTTCCTTTCTTTTTTAAATAAAGTGGATCACCTGCCATAGAATTGAAACTAATTGAAGCTAATAGAATTTATGTGGGAAAAACACATTTCAAATTTTGAAGGGTATCTTGAAGACAAACAATCTCAGAGTTAAAATATTAGAATGGTTTCAGTGTTCTACTGGAAACATTCCTCTGTTTCATCTATATCCTTTTATAAACCAAAAGACTTTTTGCTGATGCTCTGCCAAAAGCATATTTTGCCTTTTTTGAGGGATCTGGAGCAGACAATGGATCTGGTTGCTGTCTTGAAGTCCTATGCATGTTGGGCATATGTTGTTGGCTCTAGTCAGCTACTTGAAGGATATTCTGGGTTGCCCCTTATCTTCAGTAACTCTGGCAATCAGATGCGTGGAGGAGAATAATCATCTACTGAGTCTGCTAGATTTAGAGAGACTTGGGAAACCATCAGAGTTTGGTGTATGGGGGAAGGGCTTTTGCTCATCAAAGGAAAATGGAAGTTCCTTATTCCAGCCAGGAGATCTGGTGAAGATATTTGTCCTATATGATGTAGGATTTTTCACCTGATGGTGCCTCTTTAATAATTTTTGATCAAACAAAAAGCTCTTCTTGAAGTAAGGCAGTTATTTTTAACCTCCAAAGACAGAGAAGATCTTTGTGCTGAAATAACAAACACACTGTACAATTTTGTAAAGCCTTTGCTAATTGTAAAGCTATTTAATTTGTTTTAATACTTCCTTTTTTCTTTCATTTTGCTTTTCCAGTTGGTCTTTATGCTAAAGAAGAAACATTGAGAAAATAGGAGGCAACTGCTCTTTTCTGTAAGTGGTTTTAAGTCATTAGATTTCTTGATCTGTTGCTCACCCCTCCCTCCCCTATTACAACAGCTTCTATCTTATGCCACAAGCAAATGTAATTTCTGTTGTTGCTTCTTTGCAAAATCCAATTTGTTATGATGTATTATGCATGCCAGTACAATTGCAGAGGAGGAGTTAAACTGAATGACAGTTTAAAGAGGTGCATTCCTTTGGCTGTGTCACTCACAAAGAGCAGCAAAAAGAAAAGTGGGACAAATTGATGCCCTGATGAAAGTATTAATCTGCTAGGATTTCAGATGAAACAATGGGACTGCCCTAATCAAGCCATATCCTCTAGAGAGCAAAATGATGGCAGGGACTTCTGATACAGAGAAGATTACTATAGCCTCAGCAGCAATATCAGTGATAATATCTACCGTATTCTTTGTGTGTACATTACTAGCAATTAAAAAAGTGCTTGTCAGTACCAATCTTAGCATAAAACATTTTTTTCTGAGAAATGCGAGAGTTTTATGAGATCCTGTATAATGAGTTAGTCTTTTGCCATTCATTTTCTTAGAAATAATAGAATAAAATACGTAATAATAATAAATAAGAGCAAAATAGCAAGGTAGATAAGTATTCCTAGTGAAATTTCTTTAAAGAAAACGTGTAAGGTTTTCACTGCAAACGAGGATAAAGGTTATAAATACAACAAATTACACCTTTGTAATTCTGATGCTGGGGAACATGATGTATCCATTAAAATAATGGTTAAGTGTTTTATACTTTTTATTTTCTTCAACAAATTGCAGCAGTAAAAAAACAGCTTTTAAAGTCAAGTTTTTTTTTTTACTCTTTACACCTCTGAACTACAATTCGTTTGTAATATTTTAGGGTTAACTGTTCTGAATATATTTGTGCCATTTGTTTCTGCACCTTTTCCTGAGTCTGGCCCAGACAGCCAGATCAGATGGCAACAGATGTGTGCGGCAGCACAATTTAAGCAGTAACCTTTGATGCACTGGAGACTTCATGCTTGAAACTTCCAAAATTACTCATGGCTGCCAACTATGGGAAAGGACCCTGCAATCCAGGATGATTCTTCTCCCCCACTGCCTCTCATTATCCTGCCCCAGGTCTTCAAAAGCATTTACAGAGCTCCTCATGGCCCTTGAGCAGAGGACTGAATTTATTGTTGGTCTAAACTAGTTACACGGGTCTCTACAACACAAAGTTCTGCATGCAGCAGGAAAGTAAGACAGACCTTTTATAGTCTTAAATCTTGTAGGACTCAGATTAGATAAATCAGCTCTTCAAATGAACAAACAAAAGTTTTGATGGTTGAGCTGAGTGGGAATGGGCAGCAGAGTCACACTGGCCTGTTACAGTACCTTATTAGCTCTGTTATCATGTCTCTTCAGGGGCATTGCTTTTCGGAATAAAAAGTCCTGTCCATTTGTACTGCACATCATGAACTAGGAACTGGAAACTTCCCTGTTACTCCTGGACACTCTGCTCATTAAATATTTGTACGTGCAAATCACCATGTTAAGCTGTTATTTGTGGAAGCTTGGGCTTACTGTAATTGTGAAAATCACCCCTCTGAACTTTTCACCATGTGTTAGTGTATAAATTCTACAATCTTTATTAAGGACAATGTGAAATCTGAGAAAAGTAAGTATGCCAGGTCCTTCTTCCTTGATAAACTGGTTAGGTGTGAATACTACCAGGTGAGAAACCAGTCCTGAAGGTGCAACATTATGAGATCTCCCCAAGAAACCTGAAATGGAGGAAACAGTAACTTTTTTTTTTTAATGGAAATGTCAGTATACTGCCATCACCTACTGTTCCAATTTTTCTCCTTAGATCTGGGTTCAGACAGAGTCAATTCCCTGCATACTTATGGATTGAGCAGGATCCTGTGATAATAGTTTTATCCCAGTGAAGCTCCATTCAAAGAAGACCACCTCATGCATAAAAGCCTTTTCTGAGTGCTAGTTAGCAAGTCCATTATAAATAGAATCTGTTTATTATTTCCTCAGAGTTGTCTTATCAAATCCTTATAGAAAGGAGATCTATCTAAAAGCATCTTTAGAAATTGCAAACAGACACACAAATTGAAGCGAAGTGTTGCTATTCATGAAAATAATCTTTTTACAGGATATTTTTGTACAAAGAGAAATATTATGTTTGGTAATTTCTTTTCAAAGAGACACTTTAGGCTTCTGTAATAAATAATACTGTTATCAACACACAGACACAAAAGTCAAGCGACTACAAATTCTTATAGAATTGTCGTGTACTTCAGTAACAAGTGTTTCTTACAGTCACAGAGTTGCATGGTCCTGAATAGAATGGAAGAAAACCCTTCCAAATTTTAAGCCTTTTATGCGCTGGATGCCCCAGCTGGCGCAAAAGTAATGTACCAGTATAAGTATTGCGTATGTTTTCAAAGCTGATGACCTAAATTTTCAGAACACTCGTCTTTCCCACTGCCTTCAGTGGGTATGCGGGTGCCAAGTGCTTGGAACAGTCAAGCCACCAGCGCAGGTGAAAGCAGTCTAGCCCAGGCAGCCTCACGAAAAGCATCACTCCCAAAGAACAGGTGGAAGAGTCAGTATACAGACGCATTTGAGAACTATTCAGCTGCTGAAAGGACTGCATCAACCTCCTCAAGATAGTCCTGGCATCTGTGCGGCCACCAGCCTCAGCATCATGGATCCACAGAATGGAGATTGCCAAGAACACAGTATTTCACAGCTGAGAGAAGCACTGTTCTCTTTCTAAATTTCTGGTACTATATGTAAAGCTGGAAGAAAAAAAAAGCATTGGCTTAACTGTTCCTTTACATTTCATAGCGGATGAGACACTCTGCTCGTTCTGACATGGAAATCCTGGTGCATACATTCATTGAGTAAAGAATCTAGAATACATAGGATATGTCAAATAAATGATTTTAGAAATCAATTGTGAAATTAATAGAAATCAGTCAATGGTCATTTAGTCCCTATTTAACCACAGTATTATCTCTGGGCATTCTTATTTTTCTGTTCTTTTGTTAGAATGCCTGTTAGGACAGTGTCGTTATTATAGATTTCTGTATAAAGATCACTGATTTGCCCTCACTGGGTGAAACACTTTTGGTCAAATAGTTCATTATGCATAGAAGCAGGCACATGTGAAAGAATTTTGGGAAACCATTAAGCGAGACCTATGAAGTTTGGCTCAGGCAAGCTTTTTTACAGTGAAGTATAACCTTGTTCTTCATGCCCAGTTCAGAAGACAAAGCACTGCCATTTCATGATGACTTCTGTAACTGAAGTCAAAATACCTTCAGTGCAACAGGGGTGGAAAGTGGGTCTAATCCTCCCAGCCCACGCTGATTTAGACTCTTCATGCTGCTCTGAATGATTCCTGGTAACTGGTTGTCCAAAGAAACCATATAGGCTAGATGGGATCATGAGTTTATCAATATAATGAACTTTGGTGTTCTTTAGGAAGATTCCCTTTGTGGAAGATAGAAGGAAAGAAAAAAAGGTACAGCAGCCTTGCAGTAGGTTATCCATAACATAATTCCTATGATTCAGTTAAGTCATTTCAAAGATGATTTCTACTACCTTGTAAGTATGGCATAACGAGAAAAGGCTACACACATTATTATAGGAAGCTGAATCATTCACTGTAAGGTGCCTTTCCCTTATTGCTCTACATGTTGTAGCTCAAAGCAGAACAAAATGCACCTTTCTTTTAAAGGTATTGTATTCCAGTTGGTATTTAGAGTAGGTCATCTGAAAATAGCTGCCGGCATTGTTTTTTCATCTGCTACTTGGATGGATAGGTCAGTGTGAAAAAGCTTCCTTCCCTGACTTTTAAATGTAAGTGTAGTATCAACCCTCTTTTTGTAATCCTTTTATCCAGATCGTATTGTGATGTATCTATAAGTAAGCATCATTATAAATAGGGTCCCGAGGTATATTAATCACAGGTTAAGAAAAAAATCAGTAGCAAGAATTATAGAATTTATTCTGGAGTATTTAATACAGAAAACTCTTTTCTTGTTTTAGAAGCAGCTGGTAGAACTTTATATTTTTAAGTAGCGGAATTTCCCAAACAAGTTCAGTTTTTATCATCTTGTATTATCGACTATAAATGTCTGTTCAAGTAGCAGGATCACAGTTGTTAGCGACTAAAAAAAGACCTCTTCAGTAATTTAGTCAGCCCCCTTTCAACCCAAACTATGTTGTTTTCTGTACAACATGTACTAATGCCTTATCATGGGAGACTTCTACATCGGGGCATTGCCCATTTCAGAAAAAAATGATATAGTATGAGAATACTTGGCCTCTATTGTTTCCTCCTAAGCCCATGCACTGTTCAGCTGCATAAAGGAATGACCCCTTATACGTGGCAGCTTCTTCAGAAATGCCCCTTTTTGCTTTACAGTGTATATTTCATGGGCAAGGTTTAAATCTGCACCTACCATGACTTTAATGCAGTTTCACAGAAAAGCCCTGGCAACAGTACGTTAAAGACACAGTCTTCTCATCAGTCAAATGTGGGTTTCAGTGAATCACAGCTTCTTACCTAGACTGTGACCTGGAATCACCCCACATGAAGTCCAGAGCAGACAAGGACAGAGTAGTCCCATTGCTTTCACTTGCAGGTGTTCTGTGCGACTGGTGTGACCTGGAATAGTCTTGAATGCGTCCTGAATTTCATAGATGCCTTTAGGTCATCTTCTGGCCTGCGTAATCCTGAGCAAAGAGTGAGAGCCAAGGCTGGGCAGCCCTAATGGCAGGCAGCCTCAGTGACGCACACGGAGTTGCTGATGCTCGTGCTTTCATTCCAGTGTTAGTGGCGTAAGTACAGAAGAACTTCTCCGGAGCGGTGGTTCAGTAAGAAGATTAAACATGAAGGCATCTCGAAGCTCTGCCATGTGTCATGCAGAATTGGGGCCTGGTTCATGACTAAAGACTTTTTCTTCTATTTTCTGTGCCTTTATGATTCGTCTGAGTTTACTTCTTTGTTCTGAAATTTATTAGAAGAAAAACTGCATATCAAAAGGGAAACAGGTTTCACAATGTTAGCTTTGAAGCTTGTAATCTCCCACAGAAACCAGACTGAAACTTCCAACCTGGTTTGCCCCACAGAGAGCAGGTGAAAACATGATTGGGAACAGTGTGACAATGGCTCTCAGCTCCAAATGCATCAATTAAAAAGAAAATCCTTCTGCCCACAAATTCTGCCTGTGTTCAATTAAAATGAAAATGTAACAGAAAACTAGATGGATTAAAGAGTATTTGTTTTTCTTTCTCTCCAGTAGCCTAAACTCATTATAATGCAACTTTGTTGTTTTGTTTGTACAGATCTAGTTACTTGCTTGGTCAGGCATTTCTGTCCTGGCCTTCTTCAGCTACTGAAGCTGCTATTGCCACTTGTATTCTTATATATCATGTATACAAAGAACTTGTATTATCTGTTGTTTGTTCTAAACTTCTGACTTTGCTTTGTCAAGGCTATCTGTTTTTAAATTAGTAATTTTCACTCCCTCATGCAATTCTTCTAAATTACTTTTTGGAGTACTGGCTATTAATATTTTAGGTAGCTTTGATGTTTTACTTTATAGCCTTCAATTTTATTTTACATTTCACAGGTTCCTAGTTGCAAATAATCCTACAGGCAATTTTCTCACATTGCAACTATTCCTTGAAATATATGCTAATGTAGCAAGGCACTTGCAATACTGGGGGTTAAGTTAATCACCCAAAATGAGCCGTATTACTGTCAGTGGTATATAAAGACATCCCATAGTGAATTACTAGGCAGACTAGCATTAAAGCTCCTTTATAAAATACCAGAACCTGAAGGTGTGCAGAAGTGAGCATTCTTTTCAGAATCTGTTGAGCTAAGGAATCTGTTTTTTGTTATCTCTGGACTTGAAGGAACCAATCAAATACAATGTTTGTGTTTCCTAAAAAAAATCTGCCTAATTGTTTGAAAAGCCTTTGTGAATCAAAAAATTAAAAAATAGTAATTTCTGCCTTTATGTTACTATATTTGCAAAGAAAAAGCAGTTGCCTGCTCTCTGTTCAAGCTAAGCAGGGCACCCAAATAATAAACTGATAGATTAGATTACATCATTAAAAATGAAAATTGGAACAATTCTCGTAGCCTAAGACTTATTCGCAAGTAGCCAGAAGATATGTGCAATAGACATAGATGTTAATTCGTTCTTTACATAGTATAACTCACAGTATGTATTTCAACAGTCCTTCAAATAGAGACAGCATTTTAGGCTCCTACATAGTAAATGTCTGCTGGATATTTCTACATGTCCCCTAGCATTCCCAGTGAGGTAAATTTCAGCTAGTGTGAATGATGCACAATTTATCCAGAAAAACTGAACGCTGTGCTGGAAGTGAACTCCCCTGTACCTAGAACTAACCAGATGCTGTCAAATGAGGTGTTCCTCTGCTCGAACTTTAAGCTATGCGGGCTGAAGAATGTAATTAGGATCTTCTGCCAGCTCTGATTTTTGTTGGTTGCATCGTATGCAATGCCACAGCGCTGTTCTGTCTGGACAGTGGATCAAGGAGCTTTAGGTAGTCTTAATCTGTTCCGTCAGAAGGGTGATTTCTCAGCAGACTGACTGCTTAGAGGGAGGCAGAGGTACAGTTCAGGGCTGCATTTTAAAACAGCAGTACAGCAGCACTCATAATGATCTAGATATCTGTTTCTTGTCTGGAAAAAATTGAAATAAGATTTAGTTACATTGTAATGATTGCATTTTTATGAGAACAAATATATTTCAAAGGAGAAAAGATAGGGAGTGTGCAGGAAAGGTTTATGTGGAACACAGTATTTATTTGCCATGCATATTTGATATGCGTTCCTTAAATACGCAATAGAAATGTCAACATAAAGTGCTGTTTAGATCCTCCTATAAAAACAAACTGCATTGGTATTAACATTGCAATGCACTAATCTTTGGTTAAATACAAGCCTTATTTGCTATCCAGCAAAGAGATGTTTGGCTGAATGTTGTTAAATAACCATATATTTAATCTAATTTAATTTGTCCTTCATTTGTAAAGACTGATAGAGTGATACTGTGTCAGTGTAACCACCACTTTCACATACCATCATCTGCCATTATATGGGTTTTTTTCCCAATCTCACCCATTGACATTCAATTACTAACAATTATCACCAGCCCTTCCTAAGTTGAAAGTACTTTTGCAGTCTCTCGGAACCATGGCCAGTCCTTCTTACAATGAGGAAAAAGCATCCACCTCTTAAAGGAATATTTTTGTGTGACATACAGTCTTCTGACATAACCACAACAGATAAATCTATTTATGAGTAAAGTAACATTTGGGATAGACGGCCACATTTGTGAGTTGGAATTTAGAACTAAATGCTAAACATTCCTAATTTGGGGTATTTTGCTTTGGGTTGGTTTGGGGGGAGTTGGTTTTTTTTTTTTCTGGTATATGCATGCTGACTGAAAAAGCTATTCCTTTCACCAGATTGGACTGCGGATTTTAAGTAGTGTTTATAATAACTGCTTACATATACTGAAAAGATTCTTCTACAGCAATCACTGGAATGGTACTTTCAATCAGGATTTCCAGTTAGGAATATAAAATGCAACATACAGGATTGTCATCCAAACCTTACCTGAACCAGCAGTTTATAGGGAGCTTTAAACTGGGGTTTATGCCCTACAGCATAATAGTATGTCTTCCTTATAACCATTGCAAATATTTCATTCTCTGTAATGCAATCATGAATGTTCCTACTGCCTATATATCTACTATATTGGGAGGAGTCTTACTGCACTATACATTTATCTTTATAATATTTTCAGAAGGAGTTCCATAGGTGTACAATTGATCTAAAAACTGTCTTTCTACAAGTCTTTCAGTAGGTTTACCCAGGAATCATTCAAGTGCCTGAAGTGTAACGCAGAGAAACCTGATCTAGATTTAGATTCAAACACCAGTAACAATCTAACCAAGGCAGCAGTGAGTTCAGCACAGCCAATTTACTTTGCTGAGCATCTGGGTAAATTAGCTCATGCTGAGCTCTGCGCTGCCGTAGCTGACTGCTGGCAGTACCTGGGCTCACTCATTTAAAGGTAGTGTGGGTATCTCTCTGGTGTACTGCAGCCTTTGCTGATGTACTCTCACAGTACAGAGTACACATGCATTTAAATCATTGCTTTTCTGTTTCCATAGGTGACTTTCTCTTGGGTATGTCCCAGGTAGGAATTTCCTGATTTTCTTGCTCTGCCATTATGGTTATAATTTTTATCATATCCCTTTTTCTGTCTCTTTTTCAAAAAACAACAGCAATTCAGTTTTTAATTGTTTTTGCCTTTGCCCTCTTTTCAGTTCTGCCATGTGTTTTGAGTTGGAGTGACCAGAGTAAGAAGTATGTTACCTCCTTCCATGTGCTTCATACCGCTGTCTATATCTGCCACATGTGAATGTCTTCTGTCTAAAATAAATATCAGTATTGTGCCCCCACAGACTTTAGGGAGATTTAGATAACATAATGCCATCATGCTTCCTCTCCCAGTTTGTCTGGGCCCAGTGTCCTGAGGAATGAGTGTAGCAGGTTTACTGCAGCCCAGTACCCTTATGGATGTACATACCACACACGTTCCAGAACTATGAAGGAGTTATAGCGCATGAGATATATTGGCAAAAATTAAATTGACGAGGGTAATCAGAAATACATTTTGAAAAAACGAAAAATATCAAGGATAACTGATATTCAACCATTTTTATATTCCCTCTCCAAATGTTGGTATGCCTTTTTTTCTTTCCTCTTCATGTTCCCATTTCTTTGTCTTTTTCTACTCTGTCCACTGTGAATGTGACTCTTTAAAAACATGCTTTGATTGATACAAGATCCTCTCAGCTCAATAAAAGCACAGAATGGTTATACATTGCTTGTCATAGAATAATTCAGCACACATCTTGGTACATGAGAAATACAAAGGAAAAGTAATGCAAAATTTGTCTCATTCAACAGATTTACTACAATTTTTTGCTTTTTTAAACAGCTGGTGAAATAGATACCACCATGCAGGGAGCCAGGCAGGTACACAGACAGGCAAGAAAGTCTCTGTACTTTATTTTTCACAAAGAAATTCCTCCTCTCCCTCTACTCTGCCCTAGTGAGGCCTCATCTGGAGTACTGTGTCCATTTCTGGGCTCCCCACTTCAAGAAAGATGAGGAGCTACTGGAGAGAGTCCAGTGGAGGGCTACAAGGATGATGAGGGGACTGGAGCATCTCTCCTACGAGGAAAGGCTGAGGGAGCTGGGCTTGTTCAGCCTGAAGAAGAGAAGGCTGCGAGGGGACCTTATAAATGTTTATAAATATCTGAAGGGTGGGTGTCAGGAGGATGGGGCCAGACTCTTTTCAGTGGTGCCCAGCAACAGGACAAGGGGCAATGGGCACAAACTGAGGCACAGGAAGTTCCATCTGAACATGAGGAAGAACTTCTTCCCTCTGAGGGTGACGGAGC
>Ga0065711_1043373_pt1 | contig 14769 bp, 6 predicted proteins | sample Hoacrofraction12_FD_59098 | JGI IMG/M metagenome (GOLD analysis project Ga0065711, IMG submission 59098) | Hoatzin crop microbial communities from Cojedes, Venezuela - Epithelial fraction 12 v2 (version 2) | ecosystem: Host-associated > Birds > Digestive system > Esophagus > Crop | place... | reverse complement strand
TTCCCCCTGCTCCAGTGTCCCGAGCTCGTCGCTCTCCCTTCCCAGCAGGGTTCCGTGTCAGCCGCTCCCAAGGCTCACTTCCGGATCGGAACCTGGGTTGCTCAACGCACCAAACTATGTCCCCTCTCTTCCAGCCAGGACTCCACACTTAACTAAGCCTTTTCTTCGGCTCCCAGTCTTCAGTACCATATCCTGTTAGAGTATAGTTCCTCTATTTTCCACAGCACCCTTCTATTTATATACTTCAGGCGTCAGTCCCTGTGCCTTGCAGCAACAGTGCTTACTCTGAGGCCTCAGTAGGTTGCACATACAGCCTTTCTCTTTCATCCAATCCAAAGACCAATACTAATCACCTCGTTTTCCTCCAGAAGTCCCCAGTTGTTCCTTTAGAGAGAGTATAGCAGCAGCTCCAGGATTTCTAGGTGAAACCATCTTATTCCTAATAACTTCCTACTTGGTTAATTCAGGACCTCCATCACGAGCGACAATAGTCTCTTGATTTACGGCTCCATTCTCTTTGGACTATACCCTTATACAGCAGCTATTCTGGGGGGAAGGAATTAAACAGCAACCCAGTGGAAAAGATCGAGCTCTTAATTTCCAAACTTGTCTCAGTTAACTTAATGCGGGTGCTCTGAACAGAATGGTTTGACAAACATCCATACCCCAAACACTACTGGGATCTCAGGGAAAGGTGCACCTACGCACAAACGTAAGGTAATACAGGTATTCTGCTGTGTCTTATAAGGTGGTGACTCCTTCTTCCACAGTCTCCAGCAGATTTGGTGGAGTAGGCTAGCTTGGCATCCATCTTGTACAGAAAATAACACATGCAGCTCAACAGAAATTTCCAGCAGAAGTTGAAACTGGCTGGCTAAGCAACACTTTGTTTATATGAGAACTAATGCATCTTAATTCCTCCTTGTTGGAGGTTTTGCAGTAGCATTGAGCAGGGACATACTGTTGCTATATAAAGCAGTGATTTGTAGCTTCTCGCCCGATGGGGTAATAAGACTTACCTCAGGCACTGCCTGTCATTAGGGTCTGCTAAAATTACCCTAGTGTACATTGGTAATTGTGGAAAGAAGACTTTCATAGGTGTTTGGTTTTAAGTTTGCAAGGCTGACATTTAAATTCTGACTATGCATCTTCAACTTACCACTGGATTGCAACTTAAGCCTTACATAGTTAAACTGCTTGACAAGGTGCAGTTGCAGCTGTATATATAAACTTTCTGACTTTGCTGGGATTTCTCATGTGCTTAAATCCTTTTTTGAAGTGAAGCTTTAGCCTATTAGAAAAGTCAACTATCTGAAGCTTTGAACTTTTGAAAAGAAACTCTGTAATCTCTTTATGTTGTTGTACACTTGACCTGACAGAGGGTTTACAAAGGAAAAGTGTGGATCCTACATTGCACTGGAACAAAATCTGTGAGTTTTGCAATCCCCTCCAAAAAGCATAGCAAAAAGAGGGATTCCTTACAACATTTTCATGTCCTGCCAAAGGAACTATGGGCCAATGTGCTAAAATTAGCCTGAACATAGGCAGAAGTTGAATGATATGGACTCTACTGACATGTACATACTTGGAAAACTATCAGAAGTACGGTATGTACTGACACAACATATTTTTCTTTCTTTTCTTTCTTTTATTACAGCAACTCAGGTAGTCTACACTACTTTATTACTCTAAATATATATTCTGAAGGCCACTGTGACAATCTGTTGAAAGTAAGCTCCAGGAGAGGCATGTATTGCAGGTAATCATTAGCTTACTAATATATTAGTTAGCTTATAGATGCATTATGTTACTAGTGCATTTCCTAGGCATATATGAAGAGAGAAACCATGTCTTTGATGGTACATCTGTAGCACAAAAATAACAGGCTCCTCATCAGTCAGTGTTCTTAGCATCCAGGAAAGCAAGACATGCTGAAAGAATGACCTCTTCATTGAACTAATTTTAGCCAGCATCTTGCACAGGCTAAAATATAGGCATACTCTTACCTCCTTCAAGGAAGCTACTACTATACATCCATTTCCTTCAACTTCTACCTTTTGGACAAAAAAGTGAAGAGTCCTTGAAGACTTTTTGTACTCCTAAGTAGTACACATTCATGCTTCGGAGTGGCATAAAATGTGCTTGTTGCTTTTATTTCTCTCTTCTAGGCAGTGTGCTTCACTCCTGAGTGCAGGTGAGCAGGGAGCCAAACTTTCACTGCCACTGGATTTCTTCATGAGCTCTTCAACCATTCTTCAATTGCCTTAAAAAGCAGAGAAAATGAGAGGCTTTTTAGTTTCTCTTGGCCTTCCTATAAACAATTTCACAACAAATGCTCTGGTTTTCTCTTTGAAGTTTCACCAGTGCCAATATCTTTGCTACCACTGCTGTAGCAAAGCCAACAGTAGAACATTCCAAGAAAGCAGAATTCTTTATTATTTACTATATTCAAGGGGGTTCTTTTCACCTTAAGTCTTTGTGTTTTATTATAGTTTCTGAGTCTTTAGAATATACTTGGATAACATTTCCAAGCAGTTCTGTGTCCTTACTGGAGTGGCAATTCCCTGTATAGTAGAAAATTACAAGAACAATGTTGAGCACCAGTAACATTGGATCGTCTCAATGTCTTTTAGCAGAAAAGCACAAAAAGCCATGCTCCTTAAGGAGTATCCTTTATAGTAAAGGTTTGTATATTCCTAATTTTGTTCCATTTCCTAGGATTCTTTGCTGTCCTAACCTCCTTTCTGAGCTGAAGCAAGTAGCACCCACCATAGACGATACAGGTAGCTTATGTGAAGACTAGTTTGCCTCTCACGGTCAGTACTGTTACAACAATTCTTTGAAGACTTCGCTATGCTTTGCTGTATATAAGTATGTTAACTCTTAAGCCAAAGCATTTACAAATTCAATAAAAGAAAAAAAAACAGTTAAAAGATGGAAAACAGAATATTATGTTGAAGACGAGAAGATTGGGCACAGGTTAACTACCAGCAAGCCAGATTCTCACTAAGAGCAAAGGAGATCATGAGAAATACCAGGCTCCTCCATTCCGTTGTAATATGCCTGAACCAGAAAGCCATCTTGAATCTCAGTTTACAGATGAAATGGAAAGACCCTACCTAATAGTTTATTTCTATTTACACCCATTTCCCTTATAATTGTTCCAATTCATATACAAGCATGCATCCTGGCTAGTTCACAGTGAAATTGTCTTTGGTACTACTAATGGCATAAACTTATGAATAAAGATTTTATTATTATCAAAAGCCCGGGAAGAATAAATCCAAAATATTCTTAACTGTAGGGAAGGTATCTCTTTGGAAAAAAGTGTAATTATGTAAGGAATTGTTCAATAGTCAGTGACTGAAGCTTAAATTTCAACTATATTGAAGCTTACTACCAATGGGATGTTAGACTTGATTTAGCTTTTTAAAACTCACGTACATTGAGATATTACACAACAAAGAAATCAGTCACCTCGAACAAACCAGACACCAGTTTAAGACATGCAGTAGCTTATTTTTTAAGAGACTACATACCCAGTGATATTTTATTTTAAACCAATCCAAAATAACTTTCAAAAGGTTTTCCATTGCTAAGCAAATACAAAACAACCATGACTATATTGTTCATCAGTGAAAATTCACACTCTCCAAAGTTAAAGTTGAAGTTCCTCCATGTTTGAAATATGAGGATCAACAGCTGTGACCACTGTGTCATTTTTTTTTAAATTCAGAACAGTATCTGGTGTGTCACCCCACAACACATTCACTATTTCTTCTTTAAAATCCTAATCACTAAGCTGCAGTCAAGTTTTTGTTCATTGGTTCATTTTTCTCTCTACAATATACATTTAGGGCTCCACAGTGCTGCTTCTTAATCGCTGGCATGGGTTCTTCTGAGCCAGACAAGTAGGCTGGAGAGCTGCCTAGACTGAAAAGGATTTTTATTTGCCTACAATCAAATTTTGTCCAGATTTAGATAGACTGGATCCCACTTATTGTGTGTTTGCAATGGGAGTCAAAACATGACTACTACAGCTTCAATGTAAGCCAAGACATACACCGAAAACACACAAAAAATAGAGATGGCAGTATACTCGTGCTCCTTGTACTTCATTAGTTAACTGTAAATGTTTGTTATCTGAAGGGCATCACTGGAAAGGAACTGCTGGGTTTTCTTTTTGCAGCTGTATGGAGCCAAAGCAGAGATAGATGCTGTTGTTTGCTAAAAAATAAAAATCCAGTTTAACAGATGTATTAAGCAGTGCACTCATATACAGGCTTAATTTCAAACATATCTGTATCATCGCTGAATACAATGACATATATTTGGTCATTTAAGAACTAAGTTATGTACCTTGTCATTTACATGGACACTGAGATGTCATTTTTGGAAGAAAGAGAAATCCAAAATAATCATGGCATTAGAAAAAAGATATTGAAGCTTGGCTTTGTTAATCATAGAATCATAGAATGGTAAGGGTTGGAAGGGACCTTAAAGATCATCTAGTTCCAACCCCCCTGCCATGAGCAGGGACATCCTCCAGTAGACCAGGCTGCTCAGAGCTCCATCCAGCCTGGCCTTGAACACTTCCAGGGAGGGGGCATCCACAACTTCTCTGGGCAACCCGTTCCAGTGTTTCACTACCCTCATGGTGAAGAATTTCTTCCTAATATCCAATCTAAATCTGTCCTCTTTTAGTTTACAGCCATTCCCTCTTGTCCTATCACTACACACCCTTGTGAAAAATCCCTCTCTATCCTTCCTGCAGGCCCCCTTCAGGTACTGGAAGGCTGCTATAAGGTCACCCCAGAGCCTTCTCTTCTCCAGGCTGAATAGGCCCAACTCTCTTAGCCTGTCCTCATAGGAGAGGTACTCCAGCCCACTGATTATCTTTGTGGCCCTCCTCTGGACCCACTCCAACACATCCATGTCCTTCTTATGTTGGGGGCTCCAGAGCTGGACACAGTACTCCACATGGGGTCTCACGTTCATATTCTTTCATGTGACATTGCCTGTCACTTACAGGTTATTATCCAATTTGTAGAAGAAAGTGGTCTTCAATTTGGGTTTTTCTCTCCAAGACTGTATGGTTGCATGTTGTCCTTTGTTTCTATAATTTTATATTTTCCTAACTCTTAGTTTATGTTGGAGCTTCTGAATGAAAAGAATGCCAAATCTCAAAAAGAAATTTAGTTAAATCCACTAAATTTGACCTGCTTGAAATTGAAACCATGATTAATTATGAATTTCATCTGACCTCAGTAAAAATTTCAATAAATTAGACATTTGGGTTTCATGCTCCCTAAAATAAACAAAGCGGAAAACTCTCACAAAGTTTCAGGTAGGGTCAGTGAAGTTATGGACTCACTTCTGCTTATGACACTTTTGCACACTGCATACTATATATGGCACAAGTTAGTTCTTTATTCTCAGTATCCTACAGCAACAGACCATATAAAGACACACTAAAACCTTCCCAAAATGATCAAAAAGTATATATGTCTATGTTACAAAGATATTGAGTTCCTTGATTTCTTTTTACCTATTTAAGTTTCAATACCTCCATAAAAGAGAAGCATTTTGTTGCTACCATAACATTATTCAATCCAGGGGTTTGCTACCATTTCCTGCAAAATCCAACTATTTTTACTCACAGTCAAACTATTGAAATTTAATTATTAGGGAAACTTTTTGTTTCACCAGACAGACTTCAGACAGAATGAGATCTCCCAGGGCCTTGGCTTATATCTCATGGATATATAAGATGTGCCTTGAGCTTTGATTCAAATATGATCCATAGCATACAAAACATATCACTGTTTAACACCAAGTAATGTGAATGAAAAGATAAAATAATGTTCTCTGACCAATATCAGCGAATTAGTAGATAAGGAAGGAGTGATATATGAATCCTCCTTAATCTTATAGAAAACTACACCTTGATAGAGAAGGATTACATGGCACAAACACATTATCTGACATTTGCTTCTGGTTTATCATAAAATATTTGCCCCTGTTCTGGTTCAGCTGCAGCCGGCAACAAAAGCGCCACGCGGCCGCCCCTCCCCCCGCCAGGCTGCGGAGGAGAATGGGAAGAAACGGGCAGAAACTGGTGGGTCGGGATAAGGGCAGTTTAACAGAACAGCAAACAGAGGGAACAGTAACAACAACGAGACAGAAAAGGGGAATACACAAAACAAACCAGCAGAACAGAGCCCGCAGAACAGACCCGCTCTCTCAGACCGCACCGCTGCTGCACGGTCCCGAGCCGCGAGAGCGCTCCCACCGTGCCGCCCCCACCCCCCGAACCCAGCATGACGGCACATGGTACGGAATACCCGTCTCTGTCTGGCCAGGTGGGGTCAGCCCGCCCGGCTGTGCCCCTTCCTGGGTTCCCTTCCTGGATTCCGGTGAAAATTAACCCTGTCCTGGCCGAACCCAGGACAGTCCCTTTTATACAGTAAGAGTTGAACCAACCTGCAGCTAAACAAGAAAGGGGCGAATGAGAATAGTTCCTTTACCCTCATGTTCAACACAGACATCAAAAGCAGAACATCACTTAAATGGTTTAATTTAAACTTATTAGGGCCTTGATACCTGTTGCTGCTTTAAGGACTGCATTGCCTATCAACGGAGGTGTCAAATACATTCAAAATCTTTAACAGCACTTACTGACATTCACAAATGTAGAAGATAAAATCAATCAAATATTATTGTAACAAAGAGTAAAACTACAGAAGAACAGTATTTTGAAAAAACAGAATAATAATATTTCAGGTAGCTGCTACAGAGAAATCTTTTAAGTGTTCATTTGTAAAGGTATGTTTTCCAAATTGATAAATAACTATATTCCACATTTTCCATGCACTTGATCCATTTGTAGTTTAGACCTGTTCTCTGTCTTCTCCTTAATTAATTTAACAGCTGGCAGTTTTTATGACAGTTATAATAAAAGATTCTGTTATTGTTGTTATTTTGCTTGCCAGCACGAATACGAAAATTAAGATAATATTACATGTAAGATAATCCTTTGTTAGGGATGAATCCTCAGCTTAGAACAGACTCCCATTCTTAGATTTAACCATTACTTCCAATAAACTCATTGGGAAGGAGCGAGAAAGAAATACTTACCCATGAGGGCAAGTGCAATTTCCAATTGTCAGAAAAAGTCTAAACTGAGGGTCACTCTACACGCATTGTGGGAAATTACAGGAAATAAAACTACATGGGTGATTTATCTACATGCCCAAGAGAATGCAGAGAAAAGCTTCCAATGTCATGAAGTCTCCATTAAATAATCATTTAAGTTGTGTAAAGTTGTGAATGATCTCTAATGTGTTTCTAATCCAGCAGAAAAAAGATCACCTATCAATTTAAATGGTTTATTTAAAAAGTACATTTTTTAAATTCTTTGCCAGATTTATAGGTAGTCATGTACCACTGATAAGGGATGTGTTTATTGATCATACTTATTGCCTTTTAAATCCTTTTACATTTACCCAACTTTGAACACTTGTGCTTTTCCATAATATTAATAACTGTTCTTGTTATTAAAAAGGCAAATACAAAGGTAAAATTACAATGTTGCATTGTGTCATTTCTAATTCCAACATGTCAGAAATACATAATCATGGCCTTCATACTACTCAAATATTAATCAATGAATGGCAGAACCCCTGCTGATTATAGTGCCCTAGAAAACAGAACACAGGATGAAATTCCATAGCTTTAAACATATGTATTAATTTCTACTTAAAAACAGGAAAAAAAGCAACAAACAACAGATCATCTATTAATGCCACCACCACATTTTTTTGTTATGTCTTTTCCTGACCTTGACTGTGGAATTGGTCTGAATATTCACACCAATGTCAGACGGTATAATGAGGGACTTACTGTAAATGAGCGGATGTATAATTGGGTTGACTCTTGGTATATCTCGGATTCAGACAGTTTGTCATACCTCTTCTATGGTATCTTGATCCTCTGCAATCCCTCCTATAAGCTTCTCAAGTGAATGTCTGCTATTCTGTGTATAACATCTGAAATGAAGAAGCCTCTTCCCTCTTGGTCCTTAGGCACTACTGTAACATGAATAGCAATAATATATTACAAATAAGGTATCAGCTGTGCCGGGGAGGCGTTTAGTGCCTGTGGAAGTAGAGTAAGGACCATGTTCTCTAAGCCAATCAATGAACAAATCTGATTTAAAAGAAAAGCATTGTGTAATGTGCAATGTATGCCTGTTTTGACAGAACAGGGGCACTGCCAACGCAGGAATAACACAGAATCAAGTAAACCAGCACTACAGCAAGCACTTTGTGCCAGCGTATAAAAGCATTCAACAGTAGCTATTTAGTCATAACCACAGTGGCACCAAAAAGCCAGCTTGCCTTTACCATAACTGTGTGCATGATCACCTTTAAAGAAACAAATTGCAACTCTGTAAGAACTAACTTATCTGGGGCACGTCAAACCCAGCTGCAGAGTCAATCATTTTAAGGGTTTCTGCTTACAACTGTAGTTGAAGCTATAATAAATCCCACCATCATTTTTTGAAAAAAAAAAAAAAAAAAACCAATAAAAATGAGTAGTATTTTCATTGTAAATTAATGGTAAACTTCTATTTTTGATGCATCTAAAATTGCCATGACACGCAAGGAAACAGTCAAGGAGGTCTTGCTTTAATGATAGGTGAGTGATTAAGGCACTTCGAACACTTTTCTGCCAGGACAAATTGGCCTGGCTTCGGTCACTCTACCTATAAGTGTGATTTGAACCCGGGTCTTCCAAATGTAAAGAAGACCGTGCTTCGTGTTATTGGCATGAGTCAGGTACAATTTTGTGGAAAGGCAGATCAGATTTATACCTCTAGGTAAAAGCTTGTAACTAAAAAGCAGAGATAGGCTCCTAAATCTTGGAGGGATGGAGTTAACGCCACACAGCCATTCCCCAGGATTTCACAATGGTTAGCTATGTTACAATGTGCATTTTTAGGTAGTGAACTTTGACTCCCCTCCATTGCACGGTGAACCCAAAGCAAAAACCTGCTTTCCAGTAAACTACAGTATACCCACAATTCTTTGCATTATACTGATAAGTCTTGATGTGTGTTTTACTTTGACACTATCTAAAGATGAGCTCACCACAAGAAAATATCCTCTTACAATGTTTAAAAAAATTACTTTGATCTCCTTTGAAACATAGCAAATTCATCATGTACTGAATTATGGAGAAAAAGATATTTTTTTTTTGTCAGAACCTATTTTCAAAGCCAGAATTCCCACTTGTACTGGTTTTTGTGAGGACAGAGTTTATTTTCTGCAGTTAGTATGAGGCTATATTCAGGATTTGTGCTGAAAATAGTGTTGATAATACAGGGATGTTTTAGTTACTGCTGAGCAGTGCTTACAGAGTCAAGACCTTTTCTGCTTTTCACACCACCCCACCAGCGAGTAGGCTGGGGGTGCACAAGAAGTTGGGAGGGGACAGAGGTGCAACAGCTGACCCCACTGACCAAAGGGATATTCTACACCATACGACATCATGCTCAGCAATGTGAAGCTGGGGGAAGAAGGATGAAGGGGGAACATTCAGAGTTACAGCATTTGCCTTCCCAAGTAATTGTTAAATGCGATGGAGTCCTGTTTTCCTGGAGATGGCTGAGCACCTGCCTGCCGATGGGAAGCAGCGAATTAATTCCTTATCTTACTTTGTTTGCATGCACAGCTTCTGCTTTATCTGTTAAACTTTCAGCCTTCTGATTCTCTCCCCCATGCCACCGGAGGAGAGTGAGTGAGTGAGCAGCTGTGCGGGGCTTAGCTGCCCACCAAGGTTAAACCATGACAGCTACAGAAACATTAAAAGACAAACTTGAAAACATTACTTCCTGCAGTGGATTGACACTGACCACTGGCCAGATGCCCACCCAGCTGCTCTCTCACTCTCCCTCGCCAACAGAACAGGGGAGAAAACAAGTTGAAAAAGCTTGTGGGTCGAGATAAAGACTGGTGGGGAATTTATTTGTTGCCAACTAAAATAGGTTCAGGTAGCAAGAAATTAAAATAAAAATTAAAACAATACTTAACTGCCATCTCCTTTCTTCCCAGACTCAACTTCATGCCTCCATTCCCGACTCTTCAACCTCTTCCCCTCCTGAGTGGTGGAGGTGGGTGGGTAATGGGGGACTGTGGTCAGTCCATAACAGGTCTTCTTTGCCGCTTCTTCCCTCTCACACTTTTTCTCTACTCCAGCACGGGTTCTTCCATGAGCTATAGTTCTTCAGGATAAACCTGCTGCACGGTGGACTCTCCACTATGGTGTCTCCAAGGGCTGCAGGGGAGCCTCTGCTCTAGAACCTAGAGCGCTTCCTCCCCTTCCTTCTCTGACCTTGGTATCTCCATGACTGTTTCACATACTCTCACTTCTCTCTCAAAGACACTGCACAGTCTTAAACATGATCTCACAGAGGCACCATCAGCATAGCTGGTGGGCTCAGGTCTGGCCAGTGGTGGGTCTGTTTTGGAGTCGGCTGCGACCAGCTATGTCTGGCATGGGGCAGCACCAGCCTCTGCTCACAGAGGCTGCCCCACAGCTCCCGCTGCCAGTACCCGGGCACCGACACCCTAAACGCTTCCCTATGTAAATTTACTAATCAGGGGTCCTCGGTTTCATCATATTACTCACACAGTAAAGGCAAAGAATGCTACAAAATCAAGATTGCTCGCTAGTTAAGTGGTAATTTTTCTCCTTTCTTAGAATGACTGTCATTTTAAATTTCATTAATACGAACTAAATTGAAGAGGACAGCTAAAAATCAGTGCATATACAAATTCATATTTACAACAATATTTTAATAAATAGTATTAATCAAAAAAGTTTTATCTTTTTATAAAACACTTTCATGATCACACTTTAAAAAGCAATTTTATAGAGAAAAACAGGTTGTTAAGGAAATATTTAATCCGACTTCATATCATTGACTGTCTCTAGTAATAATGGAGGTTTCATTCTGGTTGTGGCAGCCAGCTCACAAACATTCACAACGGTTTTCACAGTAAGAGTCACAAATGACTGGCACGTGCTATCAGAGGTGCACACTTTCACAAAATACCTTTTCCCCAAACAGAGCACAATGCAGCCCTCCAGGTCTAAAACACTGAACCTTTATCTGGGTGTCTTTCACTAGACTCAATTAGAATAGAAAGAGACCTCCTGATTCACACATACTATCAATCAGGTTAAAGAGAAAGGAATACAAAGTCAGAATATAAAATCAGCCCCATGGGGTTGGGCTAGACAGGTTCCTAAAAATGACACTTACAAAAACTAGTAGTATGCAAGCTCAAAAAGAATTTGCATTATGTACTCATGCAAGTAAGTTTATCTTTTTTTACAACATTTTTCTGCTTTGAGCATATTAAAGTAAAATATTTTCACACTTGTTGCACAGTGACCAGGTGCCGATATCCTTATTTATCCATGAGATACAGACCTATGTTCTAAAAGAGTTCCCAGCAGCACTGGGTTTCATGGACAAAAGCATGACTTGAGATAAATGTGGGTATCCAAATCCAGCCTGCAACTGTTCTTAACCTCTTTTTTTTTTGTTCTCTTCTAATTTTGCCATTTAAGAGAACAATCCATAAGCACATTCTTCGTTAAAGTTATGGTAGAAGTAGCATATTATCTCCACAACAGGGAGATGAGAGAGTTAAAACGGTTCCATATTGAGGAGCTTATTCAAAGTAGGATTTTAAAAGTCTCCTTTTTTTCAGAATACTAAATTTAAGCAATCTTTAATTGTATCATTCTGCATGGAAAAAGGTGTGTATCAGCTTGCTTTGTGGTATGAGATTCTTATGTGAAAATGATGGGCATACGCATCATAAAATAAAAGAAACAGAGGCAGAGGAGGAGAGTCTTCTTAAACATTTTTTTCTGTATTGCTGATACATAGTAGACATTAACATGCAGCAGGTGTTTTCTTATCTTTCCAGGATAATCAGTAAATTGCTTGCATGGTCTATCTGTCAGTTTTGCCATGACTATTTCAGTGTCTGTTGCTATTTCATACGTTCTGAGGGTCTTTAGTATAGTTCAGTCTCCTGACAGCTATTACAACCTCTTCCCATCACTTATGCTTTAGCAGCTTTCAAAAACATGGAAGTCAGACCTTTCATTTAAACACATTTTACGTTAGGACATTTAACATTTTTTTCTTAGGAAGATTAGAAATTTTACTGACAGTCCAGTGCATCATTTTGGTTTGGGGTTTGTTGGGGTTTTTTTAATGTTACAAAACTGCTATGACATTCTAACTAAAGGTGTTTTTTATTTCTGGCAAGAGAAACGACATGAGGCTAGGAGCACAGCAGTGCTAAGTGTTCATATGCTTTGGGATGCTGAAGAGTAAGGGAAGAACTGCAAGGGAGAAGAAGCTTCCACGTAAATGCAAATCTCTGCCTCACAACATGTCCAGGTTAGAAGTGCCCAGATTCAACACTTCCTGACCAAGGGAGCCTCAAGCACCTTGACCTAACACCAGCCCTAACACAGAGTGGGACAAGGTAACCTCCATAGGTCACTTGCAACCTAGACCAGTTTATGATTCAATTTCTTGCTCTCTGGAGATACCACCCCTTCCACTCCTGAAATCTTACCCCTGACCTGCCTTGTCCTAGAGACTCTTCACACTTCTCAGCCTCCAGCCATCTTTCTTCATCCTTTTTCAGTCCACAGTTTCTCCCATCCTAGCATTAGCTCTTTCACTTTCACCAGACAAGTCTATTCTATCCCAAAACCTTCATATTTTTCATATATCTGTGGTAAATTCTTTCATTCGATTTTTGGTTAATTCTTTAAAAATTTAATTTAATATTGTATTGTACTAAAAGGTGATCTAGCATAGAAATAAGTGTACGTATGTATGTGTGTGCAAGGGCGAATCATGGCCACATTTCTGGGTGCAGAAAAGAGAAGCCATCAGTCAGCCTTCCTATGAGAAAAGACTGACTTTCAGGTTTCACAGGGGTCATAATGATCATTTGCTGCTCATCACTACTTACACCAAAAAAATCCCCTGACTTTGCAAAACTTTGGGAGGGAAGTGACTGAATGTTGTGCAATAAAGCAAGAATCAGCTGACTCATAAATAGATGATGGGAGCCTGGAGTATTCCAAAGCCACTTTCTCCTATAGAGTATTCCCTTGGCTTCAATAGAGTTATAAAAGAAAAAACGAAAAATAAAACCCAAAACAACAATAAAACAAAATACCCCAAACAACCTGGCTTAAACAGAAATTTAGGAAATATATGTACGCAGTTCAGTCATGTATGAGTTTCTTTTTTTGGAACATACCTGATTAGACAACATCTAAGCGTCTTTGGAAAAGTCATAAAAACCTTACAAAGGAAAAAGTAATAGTGTTTGAAGTGTTAGTGTTCAGCAAATATATCCTTCCAGATTTTGAATTCTAAAATGAGACATTATGCAACAGATTTTCTTTGTGTCCTCCAAAATAAAACTTATTGAAAAGATATATTCTGAGGTTAATTACAAAGCGATGACTTGGCCTTTCATTGAAAAAAAAATTCTTGTAGCATATTTTTATCTCTTTTTCGTTCATTTTCACAGACAAAAGTAAATTACGCACTCAAAAGAGTAATTTAGGAGTTTGTATGGTATCTTTTTATAAGAATTATTATTAAAAACTATTTTTACTGACCAAGTGGTTTTATTAGACCTGGACTGAGGGCAGAATTATTAACTACTCGTAAGCATTTCTTTTCTAAATAAAATATTTCACTGTATTACAGTGAACCGATGCAGAAAAGGCAAAATATTTTCACAGAGGCTATCCCTTGTAAAAAGTATTTATGTGAACTTTCCAGCAACTCTTTTATTGCTTCAAATAATTGTATCACAAGCAGAAATTTTCTAATCAATATCTAAATAATTTTGCTATAATAAACTGCAGCACATGGATGGCAAGGTTAGATTGAACATGCAGCTAAACATTTTTAATGTTAGTCTTTCATCCCTACAGCAGCTTATACTAATAATAAAAGCAACATTGTTCACATATGTGATTTACAGGATCCGCAGGAGCAAATGGTTGAGTGCATACTATTTACGTAACTGAAGGGTTATATCTGTTCCTGTGAATAAGTTTCTGTCTGTCTTGGTCATAATGCGTGCCGCTGAATAAAATAATGACAAAACTTAAAACTGGAAATAATTTTGAGGTATGTGGGACTATAAATACAGGAAACGTGATTATTATTTTAAATTTTATTGGCTACAGAAGATTAATGGCTGTATCCAACAAAGTCAAATACTATAGCTATTAATGCAAGAGACGTACATATAGAATCAGAAGATCTCCAACTGCTTGTCTCTTTCACCCAGACAGACAACATGGAGCTGAGTTTAAAATGACAACGAATTCCTTTGAAAAGTGAGTGCCCACTTTGATAACTGCTCAGTTGAAAGAAAAGAAATATTTTCTCTTCCTTCTCCATTCCATTTCATGGAATCACAGAATCACTGAATGATAGGGGCTGGAAGGGACCTCTGGAGATCATCTAGTTGAATCCCCCTGCCAAAGCAAGGTCACCTAGAGCAGGTTGTACAGGACCTTGTCCAGGCGGGTCTTGAATATCTCCAGAGAAGGAGACTCCACAACCTCCCTGGGCAGCCTGTTCCAGTGCTCCATCACCCTCAGAGGGAAGAAGTTCTTCCTCATGTTCAGATGGAACTT
>Ga0065711_1043372_pt1 | contig 14769 bp, 4 predicted proteins | sample Hoacrofraction12_FD_59098 | JGI IMG/M metagenome (GOLD analysis project Ga0065711, IMG submission 59098) | Hoatzin crop microbial communities from Cojedes, Venezuela - Epithelial fraction 12 v2 (version 2) | ecosystem: Host-associated > Birds > Digestive system > Esophagus > Crop | place... | reverse complement strand
CAGGACCTTGTCCAGGCAGGTCTTGAATATCTCCAGAGAAGGAGACTCCACAACCTGCCTGGGCAGCCTGTTCCAGTGCTCTGTCAGCCTCAGAGGGAAGAAGTTCTTCCTCATGTTCAGACGGAACTTCCTGTGCTTCAGTTTGTAAATAAATAAATAAAAATAATAATAAATAAATAAAAAACAAATAAAGGTTAGCCAATACCTCTAGGCAAAAAATTTTAAATACTGATAAATAACACCACCACTCTCAGTAATTTATGACCTATTCTTTCCTGTGTTAAATTTTAAACTACAACCAGATAAAATCTTTCCAAATTATAGCTATTAAATCATGATAAATTTCCAATTCAATATACTGAATTAATTTGCAATTTCTCTTAAGTTTTAGAAAAGTTTCATATTTTAAAAAAATTTAAAGGATTATGGCTTGATGCTTTTTAAGTGTTCATCAGATTACAGTTCTTACAGAAAGGTTTAATAAGGCCATTAACATTTTTGTTGTTAATCAGTCTGTACTGGAATACAGCATAAAGCAGCAAGACATTTTGCCCTGTCTGTGCTTGCCAGTTTTTCTGAAGTTATTTTTGGCTTGTCAATTTAAACCAGACGACTGGCTGTGCCGCTTGCTTCATCCACTTGCTTCCGTAATAGTACCCCGAACAGCTCCTGCCTTCATCAGAAGGTGAGGAAGGATCTCCTGTAGTCGCGTGGGGAGGACTACGAGCAGCAGCAGCAGCAGCAGCAGCGTGGGTAAGCAAGTTACAGGAATGTGGGGAGTTAGATGCGTTCAGGAAACACTTAGGACAGAAGAAATATCACGCTCACTCACTTAAGGATTCCTGCTGTCAAAGCCACCATATCAAGATTTTAGCAAAATAAAGAGAGCAGAGAGTAAAACTACAGTCTATTTGCCAATTTTCTCCCTACTGACCATGAAAAAGCTCCGCCTGCTGACTGCACTGCTAAGCAGAACTAACACTGTACTGCTATGAAATGGAAGTGCAGGCCAATCTAGCAGCAATCTAACACTGTCAGAATGTTTTCAGAATTAATTTTAAGCCGTAGCATGTGCCGTCTTACAAATAAGGCTAGCACTTTGTTCCTGTTAGCTACCAAGGAAAAGGTCTCCACAGCAAGGATGAACAGAGGAGAGGGTGGGGGGAGCAGACAACAAGAATCATGGTTTTTTATGTGTTTTTAAAACAATCATGCCAGTGTTCCACTGTCCCTTCCTGTTAAATGAGCTGCAAGATTTACCCTTCCAAACCCCATGCACTGCACAACGCTTCCATTGTTCAGGTTCATTAGAGGGAGCCTGCAACGCTAGCTTGTTGTCCCACATCTGTAAAGGGGGTTCCAGCAAAAAAATTATAAAAACTCTCAGAAGGGAAATGACAAACCCTCTTGACTTGCAATAACAGTACTTTTTTAGTCCAAGGTGTCAAAGCAGTTTTTATCTATCAATCAAATCTCTTTATTTTAGGCAGGGAAAACACTGCTCTGGATGACAGCACACCTAAAAATTTGTCATTCATAGAAACAATAATGGGACAAGTACAGAGAACTTTAGCAGATAAAACTCAACAATTTGCACATGCAGCCCAAAAGCTAAAAGCAGAGAGAGCAGATGTTACCACGCAGAGACCATACTTCATATCATTCTATCACAAATGCAAAGAATTGCAGACAATCATGCACTATTCTGCAACCGCACACAGTTCCAATACTATACAATCATTAACCATATTCATATAAGCTACTATAAAACAAAAGCGAATTTTCGTAGCTCAAAATTCAAGAAAAGCAAAAAAGAAAGTGATCTTAGCTTTCAGTTTCAGTAACACTAGTAACAGAGATACCAAACTATTCGTTGCAACTTGTTTAGTTTTCTAGTATTAACAGCACTTACTCATCCATACAAAAAGTAATATAGTCTTACCTGTATCGCACATGAAAGCAACGATCTTCACGCATGCTTATCAAAACATTACTTTCCTCCATTGAGTTGCATTATCAGTAGAGAAACTAATACTGTTCTGTAGCAGGGGAAGTACTTTACTATGGAGAATTGTTGTCAGAACACAGTTCCAGTTAGTACATTAATAAATTGGACTAAAGATATCCTAAGCTTCTGTTGAAAAACTCTTCTTTCTATTAAGGTAAGGAGGTAAGGTAAGGAGGTCACTGTCAGACACCTTCAGAAACGTGTTCGGGTTTTCTCATCTCTGGCCCTTTAAGCTCCATTCAGCTGCGTTTCTGCAAAGGGAACACAAGATGCTTGGTTTGAAGTCTCACAGTCAGTTAATAACTCATAACTATTTGCAGCTGATGTAAAAGCATAACGCTACTCCTACCAAGCAGGAAGTGTCAATCAAGAACTTAAAGCCAGAGCCAAAGCCTTCTACATACACATGGCAATTCCTGCAGACAGACAAGAAAGCAACAGAGGTTTAACAAAAACCAACACTCTCTTTTCTGTTGGAAAATTCAAGTAATTTACCCTTGTAAGTATTCTTTGGCCTCATGAAGTTCCAAGCAAAAAGCTTGCAGGATGAAAGCTGCAAAATAAAGGCATAATCTAAAACAGATCACAAACTGCTTTACACCTTTACACACACGCAGTACTGCTGGAACCCCGACAGCTAGCTGAAGTCCCACAGCAGTCAGAACTGGCTGACACAACCCCATCATCCCACCCAGAACTTTATGAGCACAAAGGCCAGCAGAGGTTTAAGCTCTATTCCCCTTTCCCCTCCTCGCTCCCCAAAAAAAGGAGGGAGATATGGGGGGTTTGGGGTTTGTTTTTTTGTGGATTTTTAACACTGCCTTCACATTCTAAAATGCTGCAGCACTGTCATATGAGCTCCAAACTTTGCTTCAAAGGGATTGCAGCAGCCAGCCCTCAGATGTTAAGACATGTATAGGCTGGCAGGAAAAAGATTAACAGAAAAGAAAATCTGTACTCAAAAGTTTACCTACCTTTAAGTATATTTTTAGTAAAGGAGCTGACATATTTATTACTCAGTACTAATATTACCTTCTTTTGCAAGTAAACATATAGTTGTGTAATTCACAAATGCATATTTCATCAGGAGACTGCAGAGATGTCAAAAGACAAGAACAGAGCTCAGGTTTAAAGCTGTCATCTCTATTTTTAATTGTCGATGCAGGCCATGCCTTTTCCTCTCATTAGTTCTATCAAGTACCAGCTGCGAAGATTCATGCTTCCTATCACACTCTACCTTGACAGCACCCCTCAAATAGACCATCCACATACTTCCAGCCAAACAACTATTTTGCCTTTCCATGCTCATCAGTAGAATTATTTGGCATCAACAAATGGGTGTGGGTATATTTTTGCAATTACAAAGTGTGACACACACAGTTTACAATACCATTGCAACCCACATACTGGGAAGACTGTGTTAGAAGTATTTACTCTCCGGAAGTTTGTCCAAACCTCACATCAGATAACTCATGCAAGCAGACAGCTGTAAGCCACCCCGTCTACAGCAATCACCCATGAGCTCTCCCGCTGCTCAGCAAACACACAGGAATTCAAAGTTCTCTTCCACAGATGGATACGCTCATGCAAATTACTACATGCCACTAACTAAAAAGTCTGTACTTCGGCAACTGCCATAGATCATGAAATAATGACTGTGGTAATTTGTTTGTATATTTACACTGTAATTAACTGAAGAACTTGTTCTAGGAAGGTTTTTTAAAAACAACAAGCCAAATTTAATTAAAAAAATAAATTTCTATTTAAAAGTACATCAAAATAACTGCATTTATTTAAGTATCAGTTATTAGTAGTGGTACATTTCACAGCAACTGTTGATAATTTCATTTTATCTGAGCTATGTTTCTGTCCCCATACTTCACCTCATCCTCTGACTGATGCCACCATCTCCCACCAGCTGGAACCACCACTCCTGCTTTCTTCCCTCCTTACTGGGCATATGGCACATTCCTGGTTTTAGGAGGGTGATACGGACACACCCGAGTTGGCCAACACATAATGACCACAGATGCAACAAAAATTACTGGGTCTGGTCTTCATACCTCGCCTCCTTTACCCATAACTCATTAGGATCTTAAGTTATACCTTCAGCCATGCCAGCATGTAATCAGTAAGGAAACTTAAAGCATATTAATTAGGGTGGTGAGTTCAAAATTCAGGAGGTGGAAATTGATGAACCCTTCCACAGCCAGCATCTCTTTAGGCGTAAGCTAGCCACGGGAAGATTATACCACAGCAGGTAAGCCCTGCCCTTTCCATTGACGCAACCTTAACTGCTCGGAATATCTCTGTGTAGCCAAGCCTTTCCTGAGCTGGTCATCAACATCAAATTGACTCCGAGGACACAGGACTTCAGCAGAAAAGCCTAGTGAATTAACAGAAATCAGGAGTTCTACTCTATCAGCACATCTAACAGTGAAATGGGCTTTCTCCTAAACTTGCATCTTTAATTAAAATTTTACATAGCATGAAAACAGCACTTGGTGCTTACTAGGAAAACAATCTGTAGTAATGCAAAGCAGCTGCTTTAAATTTATTCTCTCCACACCTTTAAGCAATGCAAAATCCGTATCCATGTTAAAGAGCTGCCTTTCAGGAAAGAATAAATAGAAAATTGAAGTTGTATACATAACTTTAAAATGCACAATTTTACTATTCCAGCTATCAAATGCAGGAAGTCCTAGCTTTTCTTTAACTTCAAAGTAGCAGAAAGAAGCACACAGAAAAAAGATTGGACCTCCTTCAGAAGTGGAAAATTAACTGCTGTTACTAATCACACAGTGGTATGAGACCAAAACATACCCTGCCACCCTGAAATCAAATAGAGCAAGGCAGAGGTTCGGCAATCAAATGTGACAGCCAGTTCATACCCCACAATAGAAAACATATGCACCTTACCAACTCTCATTTGCAGAAAATGGGGAGCCATTTCTAGGGCTCATCCACTCAGTCCACAGACAGCTAAAGGATCTTCAATTAAACCACCAGTAAAAAGCTAACCTGGCCCCAACTCAATGCTTTATCTAAAAAAATGTTCTTCTCACTGTCAGAAAGTCACGTTTCATTGTCTTCTATTAAATCACGGATTTACATAGAAGCTACGTAGATACAGAAGCTTGGGGTTTGCATGGCATGATGTTTTAAGAGTGAATTCCTTACTAAATTCTATGAAACTACTTTTAACTTGATCCTCTGAAATTGCATAAAATCTATTACGTTAATTTCTACAAATTTTAGAATGAAATAAAAAAACCCATCATGGTGAAATACTAACGTTACATACTGAAAGGAATGCTTTAAGAAGTGAAATGCCATCACACTTGCACTTATTCAGTACTTTTCATGCAATTATTATCAGTGTTCTCCAAAAGGGAACCGAGGCCTAAAGGCCGATATCCAAAGCAAGCACCTCTCAACCTCCCATCACTGAACTGAATCTGTGATACATACGCTGAGACTTGAATGAGGCTTGCTCACTCTCAGGTAAAATTACAGAACAAACCAAGACTCCCTCATCTTCAATTCTGATCAGCACATTTCAAGTCCCTGACAGCAACAGAACAATAGGTGTGATTTCTGTCTCAAAAGCCTGTTATGCAAGCTAACTGTCCTAGTTATTACAACTTCCAGCCATGCATTCAATATTTTAAGGCACTTTCCATTTCAGAAAAGATTTTATTACATACTATAAATTTTATCACCATGGTAGACAATCACTTCAATCATTTTGCAGTTCCTAGTTACACCGAAAGTCTACAACAGATCCCTTCATTTTAACTTTTGATAGAATACCATATTTCCACACAAGTGAAAACGAATCGTCAAGCAACAGAAAGCCAACGCTGCTATTTATTAGTAGTATACAGAGCCAACAATACGGTTGGAGAGGGAGAAGGTTTTTTTCCCCACACCTTCTTAAACCAGTACATTTCTGCAGCCCCACTGGCTCCTTTCCTCAACCCACACCTTCCTGTCTGGAGTCTGTCAGAGGATCAGAAGTACTGCTTTGCTCATCGACAGACGGCTGACCAGCTGACAGGGGCTGACTGGTCACTTGGGGGCTGACGAACAGATTATCTAACAGTTCACTGCTTTCTACCTTTCCCTAAAGGAGACAATTAAGTAATGCCTTCTGTACCCATCTGCTCCTTTTCACAAAGCTAGAGGAAAGGACTGTCTGCCAAATGAAGTCATCGCCGACTGAGCGATTCAAAAGCTACTAGAGGAAAGTACCAACAGAGGCAGACCAATTGCACAAACTGTATTTCCTTAGAAAAACTAGCTACAGAGCTTTGTTGTTTCAAGATTAAGGCAAATCTCCCAACGCTGAACTAGGTTTGAACTTCCTTTCAGGAAGAGGCTATAGTATCGGTGGGAAAAAAAAAAAAAAAAAAAAGGAAAAGGAGCTTGAACCGGATTATCGAAAAATAAAACAGAGCTTTGCAAACCCTATGGAGAAAGAGGCAGACTAAACAACAAAAATATACTGACAGTTCTATTACTGAAATATAGAGATGAGCTGGCTCCATACTTTCAAAATATAAAACAGCATATCAACAAAAAAGAGTACAACAAGGAACACTCAGAATTAGACAAACCACAATTTTAGTCTTCAATATTGTCCAAGGGTATTTTTGAAATTAATCTGAATTAACAAATAAACCTAAAATAATCAAAACAACCCCTTAAAATTCTATATCCAGTTTAATACCGTATTTACATAAACAGCATCATCATTAGTATTTCTGTAGTACTAAATCTGCCCCCGTGAATGAACCTTCAAATAACTGTATGCCACATTGGAAAAAAGTTATTTTTTCAAACCTTGAGCACAGTAAATACAAGTGACTAGCCATGAAAGTGGATCACACAGAAAGAAGAAACACCATACCACGACCAGGGTGGTTACCCCTTGGCAGCTCAAACTCCTCTCTGCACCACTTTTGACAGAGTTCAACAGCACATAGAAACCACCTTCACTGATGACGTGAATTTGAGGTTTTATTCAGGGTCAGTGACAACGTGGAGCAACACGTGCTCTGAATACTGCCGCCTTCTCCTCATTGATTTATCTATGCAGCAGATACCCGCAGAATAAACCACGGGGCTTCTTTCGAAGAACTGCCTTAGCAGCACACCACACAAGCAGCGTACAAGCATCCTTTCCAGCACACACTCCAAGTGCAGCTCACATGGGACATTAACGGGTTGCATCTCATGGACAGAACAGGAAAGCTGAGGTTTGTAAACAACTACCTCAGACACTCCTCCTGGGTGCGAGTCTGATGAAGCAGATTCTGCAGAGCTTGTACTCGCTACGGATCATGGGAAAGACCCAGCCTATGCTATCAGACTCATCAGACAAGCGGCAAATAAATTAATACCACTATCCAATGTTCTCAATTCAGATGCTTCCTCCTCCACCCCAACTGTATTTACCATGCTGACTTCTACACATTGGCCCATATGAACTAAGACACATTACTGAATACTGCAGACCACACTAAAACAGGTGGAAGGGATGCGTATCGTACCAGCTTTGGGCCACGTGATTTTCTTTCAATAGACTACAAATCCTACCAACCCACGGCTTCACAAGCCTGGAATTGCCTTGATAGCATACTAATAGAAGAAGGAATATGAAACTTCCTCTCCTTTACTCAAACCACATAGACAGAGCTGTCTTTTATATATGAAACCATCAGCTCCTTGCCAGAAAGAGAATAAAAAAAATTGTAACTGACAGCATAAGGCTAGACAGGCATTTTATTACCAAAACTGATCTATGCACAACTAACTACCTTTTATGAACCAAAAGAACAGAATTATTGTAGTGAAGTATGGAAATTTGACTCCATTACCTATGAAATTATTTCATCTCTATTCTTAGCCAGTTAATGCCCAAGACTTAATTACTTCAGTATAACCAGCAGCCTTTCTAGACAGTGAACAGAAGCACAGAGGTTACAAAAGAGTAGAAAAATATTAATAATAGGAGCTATGACACTCATGAACATGACCCCCCGCCTCAAAAAATTAAAATAATTGTGAAATGAAAAATTACACAGATACTATCATTATCTGTCACAAACTCCTGAGTGATCCATTGGATTCTACTCTTCACTTCTCTCTCCAATTTGTTTCTAGCACTGTATTTATGCAAATAGAAGAAAAGGCTTTTTGTTCAAGTATTTTAATGTACTCATCAATTTACTTTAATTCAGTCATCAATATGACTGCAGGAGGAGAAACCCCCTAGTGACAAAGGAACACAAGTATGCCCAGAACTGGCCAAAGTAGTCCAAAGGACTGCAAAAGAATTTTATTGAAAATATTAATCACTATATGAAAAAAAGTAATGAAAATATTGCATTAAAACCCACAACTACTTTACAAGATTAAATACATAATTGTAAATCACACTAGATACATAGAAATTCTATTTATATTTTAAATAGGCTTTCAAAAGGTCCTAGCAATGAGATCCTTCTAAATCTTGAGATTATTTAAAAAAAAACCAAAACAAAACAAAAACCCACCAAACTGATAGGTGGCAAGCATTTCCGAGACAATTTTTGCTCACAATGAAGTGAAGATCTCATGACATCCACAGCTGAAAACGAAAGCATAGACTCAAATTCGATGCCAGAGGAACACAGCTCCAGAGCAGTGTCCAACATTTATTATCTGATTGCTAATACGGTCCTGCATTGTGCCAGTACAGTAGAGATATTTCATTTATCACTGTATTTCTGAAAACATTTTTTGTGTGTAGTTTCCTTTATTTCTGTGGTTACCTAAACCGAATTGTCCTTGCTGCGTGGTGGTTTCTAAATACGGGTAAGAGAAGATTCGTTTCCTCTGTGCCCTTTCCCGTAGGCTAACTCCTCTTGATTCTCCCTCCACCCACATCTCTTTTTGGCATAACAGACCAGATGCCCTGGCTTACAGAACATTCTGTTAAAGGCAAACAAAAGTCTCGTCTATATACTGCCTGTATATAATTTCCACTTCTCCGATAGATTAGAAGGAGGTTTTTTCTTTCCATTTGTGGGGTACCCAGTTCAATAGAGTGTTTGGGGCTTTAAGTAATGCTAAAGGTCTGCAACATGGCAAGCCTCTTAAACTCTGTATGTCTTTTTTGTTCATTTTTCCCTTCTGTTGTTAACGGGTTGTGCAAACGCCTCCTTTAACAAACAAGCATTGCCTAGCATCATTTTCAGTATTACTCACAATTACCAACCTTGAAACACAGGCAGTCTTAATGATACAAGTTATTTCTGCCAGATCATAAAAACTATTCCATACAACCACGATAAGCGAATCCCAAAGCATCTTCCTTCTCTGAGTCAGAAAGAAGCTCGCCTGGATTCTTAAGGGTTATTTTCTTTTCCTTTTATACAAAACACACAGTAGATAAACCCACATATACACTATGGGACAAGAGAAATGTGTGTCATGCCAAAAGCTAAAGAAAAATTTAAAACTTTCAGATAAGGAACATTAGAATTTCTGACCAGAATCTCGTATCTCTACCCACACTAAACACCCTATTTTCACCCAGCAATGAGACTGAAATGCAACTACTTTCCTTAAAATAGAATAAGTAAGAGCAGAAAGAGATGCCAGAAACTTAGGAGAATGATGCAACACATAAGTTACAAAAAACCATATATCCTCTTTGCTAGTATATTTAGAGTACTGTCATAGTTCCAGGCCAACTCTATTAACTAGTAAGTGCGAAGGTGCCCTATTAGCCATAGTAAAAGTGTAGTATAGGTTTGCAAATAGAAATATTGAAGGCATCTGGCAATGATGCAGGACATATAGTGACTTAGAGTCATAGAATGTATTGTAGACAAAACATAATTCCACCGAATAACACAAAGAAGAAACAAATGCACGTATTAGACTGATATCTGAATGTATTAAATATCGGAGTTCAATGATGCAAAGGTGGACTTCTCAGTGCCTCTATCACAGAGTATCTTTACAGAATAGAACATCCTTTTCTTAAGAGAATGATTATTTAGCTGGAAATGAACTTGCTACTTGACATACATAATGACTGTCTAGTGTGCAAGTTAAAGAACTGGGTGTAGCTCACACAAGTAACCACAAGCATTTTTATTATAAGCGTATTGCTGCAGATAGTTTATGTAAGCTGTCTATTTAAATCCTGAAGAAAGGCAATCCCACACTACGACAAAGTAAGAAATGAAGAAAACACGAAGTGCCAGCAGAATGTAACTAATATCCTCATAATAAAACTAATCAGGCAACTGAAAACTAATTCTAAATGCAGCAAGATTAAGATTTCAGACACAGGAAGACAGTAGAATCACAACCTCTCTTTGCCTTATAAAGACAGCAAAGTCAGAACAGCTGATAATTTTTCACATACTTGATACATCAAACTTCATTTTTATTTCTTTCTCAGAATGAGTTATAAGTTTTTACATATTGTCATTCATAAACTGAAAACAAATATTGTGCTGCCTTCTTTCCAAGTATCCCACAACTGGAGATGAGACTGGCAATTTCAAAGTGCTTAAATGCCACAACAGACTTCAGTAACAGTTCACAACAAAGTAATAACTTGTGATCCTATTCTTAGCGTAAGTTGAAATCGTATTACCACAAAATCCACTAGAGTTTTGTTACCAAGTTCTCAACGTAAATTTGAACATCACTCCTTGTGCTTATTAGGGACAATCTCATCATGCAAATTAACATATACTAGATCTCAGGCCCCTCCCAGCCAACAAGGCATTTACTCAAGTACCTTCGGTCTGGGAAATGGAGCATGTTATACGATGTGAAAGAACATCAGATGGGAAAAGCTCAGCACCAAATGTTGACTGTTTGCACTTAAGCTGATAGAACAACTTTGTCACAAATCTCTCCCATAAAATGTTCCACTTAGCTCCTTCTTGCCCCACAGTATCTCTTTAAAAAGAGATCCTGATAAGTAGAAGAAATAAAAGATTGCAGAAGCATCTTGCACAGAAAGAGGAAAATAAATCTTAAGACTCCATAAATTAAAAAAAAAAAATTAAAAATCCTTAGAATCACTGAGAGTAAAACACAATAGCAATTTAAGTGAAGCCATATAGCTGCTATTTCAAATTTCCTATTTCACACTGTGATGCTCATTCAGAGATTAATCAGGCATTCAGCATAAAGAACTCATTACCACTCCAGCAAGTTTTTACCCTGCAAGGAGCAGAAGTATCTCTCATAGAACCTGTATTACACAACCAAAATGATCCATGATAGTTTGTTTAATGCCAGCAGCACTTCTTGGTGCATCACCTGTGCCCCTCAATTCCCAAGTATTAACAGCAAGTATTAACTGTCTTCTCTATTATGAGCCTACAGCTGAACAACATATGACTACAACCTGTAAAAACTGTAGAAGTGCAGGATGAACACATGCAGTTTTTTCCTCATTTGCTTCCTGTAAACACAGGTACAGTTTGTTTAGGGCACGTCACCTATGTAGACTTCAGGAAAACAGTGTTTGTTGAGATGCCAAGTTGTAAATTGCTTTGCACAACTATTCTGACATTTGGGATGCAGATGCAAATCTATTCAGAAGCTAGTCAATGCGGTTTTTTCAGTATCTGCGATGAATATGAATTGGATTCCACTTTGCCCCCACTGCCCACAGATTTATCCACTATTTATGCACATTATCACACAACTGTGACTGGTCACAATAGCGTATGCTGTCCTCTAACAAACCAATGATCGCTCGCTAAGGTACAGCCTCCAAAGTGTTGCACGCAAGCAACAAAATTCCTAACAGTGTACCAGCATGATGATGGTAGAAAAAAAGTGCAGTAAACAGAAATAGTAAAAAAATTTTAAAAAAATTATTTAGAGAGGCTTCTTTGTAGATCTTGTATGGTTTATATTCCCTAACAACTCAGCTGCATGAAAGTTTTTCCTTCTTATTAGTAAAAGGTTTATAATACACAAAAGTTTTGTTATATGGCCAAGAACAGCATTCTTCACACACTGCCAAATTTGAGTCCCAACAGGCAGCCTGAAATTAATCATCTGCTCAATACCACGTAAGTTTCAGACCATCGCTTACCAGTTTTTCCACTTCTATTTTTCCTGTATTTTACATTCCTAATGTTGTGGTCTTCTACAAAATAATATTTCAGTTTTTTATACAATCGTTTGTATAGCTGACTTGCTATTAAACACCCAAATAAAAGTTAAAGGTTTTTTTCCCTTCACTTGGTATCTCTCTACTCTTTCATTTACAGGAAGAGAACAGTAATAGCATTAACAGTTAAATCTTTCAGAAAGTTGCAAGATCAATACTCACTCCTTAAACATAAACAATTTCATTAAGATGTTAACCTTCAAGATTACTAAAATCAAGACCACAGTTACCAGATCTGGGCAGGAATGACTAAGCTGTGGAGAACGAAACTGACCTCACAACTGCTACAAAAAAAACTGAATGACAAAAAGAGAAAAGTACAAGTATCTTTGCTATCAAATTTAAAAAGTGGAAAACTAGGAGAAACTAAAAATTACCCTGTCTTAAGCAAAACAGAAGAAATCAGATAAGGTACGTAAAACAAGAAAAACACCCCATGTGTTCAATAAATAAAACTACAGACACATAGCATTTATTTTTAGAAAAAACACCTATTTCTTATTAAAACTTTTCCTTCCCAACTAACAGGGAGCCAAGCTGCTCTCCAAATTATATTGTGCAGGGGGACCTGAAGAACACTAGTTTAAATAATTGGTCTGCTGTCATTTGTTGATAAGAAAAAGATAAGAATTTACATTACAAACAGTTCTAGCAAAATAAGAATAAATTTCCACCCTGACAAGGTATAGCAGGTAAGACTCATTTTCAAAATTGTGTTGTTCTCCTCCACGACATGCCAAAATAAACAAACCTCCTGTCTTTTTGCAATGCTTTCACTCATCATTCATGCTAGAAGAGACTGGCTTGCTGACTATCAAAAGAAAATTCTAAGAGGAGACAGAATTTCTGTCTCTAAATACCACAGGAAAAAAGAAAAGAAAGTAAACCTCTTAACTTAAGCCAAGTGACAGTGAGAGCACAAGAACAAGAGAACAAGATGTCCATCAATACGTTTCCAAAAATTACTTTGACATAACCATCAAGTTCTGAAGTAACTCTCCAGCAAGAGTCACAGGAATGTACAATCCTAAGTAGTTCTGAGCCACCTGAAAGAGTTGCAAGAGCATTTAAACAACAGCATTTTAAATAAAGCAACAGACAAGACCCATACAGGTTTCTTCTAGTCCAATAACGCTGTCTTAAGTTTCAGGCGAGTTTAGTCTCAGCTTTATACAGAGGTAACTGAAAGCATAAAGTCCTTCCCTCTGAAGAGGGATGCATAACCACAGTTTTGAAGTTTAGGTAACCATTAGTGGAACTAGTAAGAGGGAACACTGGTACAGGCCTACAAATTAGCTTAAACAAAAACATACAAGCAAAGAATTTCGGAAGACTGCATTGTGAGGACGACCTTGTTGCTGACATTTTCAGCTCTAACAAAATCATCATCGAAACAAAAGACATAAAGTTTTCAAACATTTAAGGAGGGACTGGAGTCTCTAACTGATCTTTCTGAGATGCGAGACTCGGCATGTCTTCCTAACCGCTGGGATGGCTGCACAGCTCTCCGTGGCAACCCAGGATGCCTGAGCCCTGCGGCCCACAGGAACCTCACGGGAACAGCACATTCGGCTGAGAGAGCTCCTGAAGCAGCAGGAAGGCCACAGCTCCCAGGTGGGGTACAATCCGTGCTTGCGACCAGGTCGCTAAAGGGGTACACAATTTCTGAACACCTCCACCCTCCCACTCAAAAACTGAGCAACCAAACGGCGAAGGGGACGCACCAGATCAACACAGGCTGCGGTCTGGTGGATAAATAGGACCGGGTTTGGTACCGCTGAGTTTAGCTATGCCACATTTCTAATTCAAATTCTCGAAGCTCGTTCCCCGTATACTTGGCTCTTCACAGTACGTCTGCAGGTCCTTTTCTCTCTGTTAGTGTTCCTCCCTTAAAAATTTTATTTGCTATTTATCATCCCTATCTACCCTGTTAAGCGCCGCACAACTGATCAAAGACCCCCGCTGCAACGTCCTGGCGCTGCTAACTCGCTCCGAGTCCCCAGCGTGCTCCCTCCGGGGCGCCGGGCCCGTGACGCCTGGCTCGCGTTCCCCAGGCAGGCCCGCCGCCGCCTGCCAGCAGCGCCGCTCGCAGCCAAGACGCCGGGCGGCAGACGCAGGCCGCGGCCCTCCGGCGCTGACCGCACGGTCAGTCTGTCCGCCGGTGCACCAGGCCGCTCGGAGGCGGCCGGGCGATACGGGCCGCGAGAGCGGCGCTCGGAGCCGCCCCAGCAGGTACTGACAGACGGCGGGGCCCAGCGGTCCTACCCGGGCCAGGCGGCCCCGCTGCAAAGCGGCCCCTTCCCGGCATCCAGCGCTCACCGCTGCGCCCGCGGCGACAGCCCCGCCGGCTCCGTAGCGGGTGGAGAGCGAGCGGGCCCCCCGGCACCCCTCCCCGCCCGCGCCGTGTCTCACCTGATGCCGGCGCGGCCGCGGGCTGAGGGGCCGGCTCCGTCCCCGCAGCGATCGCCGCGGCGGGCAACGGGGGGCGGTGCCCGCCCACGCGCAGCCGCTCTTCGAACCTACCAATCGCCGCGCGCCCTCCCCCGCAGGCGGGGCAGCC
>Ga0065711_1043360_pt1 | contig 14769 bp, 8 predicted proteins | sample Hoacrofraction12_FD_59098 | JGI IMG/M metagenome (GOLD analysis project Ga0065711, IMG submission 59098) | Hoatzin crop microbial communities from Cojedes, Venezuela - Epithelial fraction 12 v2 (version 2) | ecosystem: Host-associated > Birds > Digestive system > Esophagus > Crop | place... | reverse complement strand
AGGTTTACAGCATCATTTCCGTCTGCTTACTTCACGGGTTAAACGCTATTGGCTATTAGGAGAGGGGGGGGACACTACCTTTCCGTACAGCGCGACATCTTCAGACCGCCAAGCCTTAACTACCCACACCGCTCCTGCTATTTTAACTACTGGCTTCATTGTCTGTACGCACAATGACTTTTGCACTTACTTGGAGCCTTGTAGTCTCTATGACAACAATAGAAATAATGTATGACATAGTTTGTGTGGCTGGGCACCCTGCTGCTGATCTGCCTAGCCTACATAGGGGGTGATGAACCTGCCTTATAATGAATGTACTTCTTCCTTCATGAAAGATGAAGTTATCTGTGATGGGTGACTTCTATTTGTGCACTGACTGAGATGCATCTCATTACAACATTCTGAGGAATGAGGGATGACTCATGTTATAAAGAAGTGATTCATGCTACTCAAATTCCCATGCATTTTCAGAAAACTGACATCCTCCCCATCTTGTAGATGTGCAAAAGCATGCGTGCATGCTGATATCATAGCTCCTTTGTGAGCCAGAGCAACAGGTAACTGTTCATCCTGTTGGAAGGCTCTCCATCTTTGTTCTCCTATTGGCAGGAGGCATCTGATACTTCCAGGAATGGTGGTCATATGGAAAACATTCTCAGTAAATCTTCCATTCTTCTTGGTAGCAGCAAGGTCCCAGTTTAAATGTTGTTCTAGTTTTGGGCTTTTCTCTTCAAAAAAGGCACAGGATGTGGTAGAGGATGACAGGAGTTGTTCAAAAACATCCCAGGATCCTGAAAGAAAAGAGATGATTAAGTTTAAATTCTACTGAAAAAGGAGTCATGGTAATTGTCTTCAAAATATGTAAACGAGCAAGAAAATAGACTGTTCCTTGTTCACTAGGAATGGGACAAGGATTTACAGGCTGCAATCACAGTAACATAAATTTGACTTGAATGTTAGCAAACACTTCATTTCCAGGAACATTGACACAAGTAATAAGCTACAGGATGCAGGAGGGGAGAGACATTGATAGTTTTTAAGTTTAGAATAGCTATACATCTGTTGGGAGGGATGGTACTAGAGACATCAGGGAGGTCTGCATGGTTCAGCCTTATTTTTGTGGACTCCTTTGTCCAATTTCTCATGCAGTCAGGAAGATGATAAATGTACTCCCCTCTGAGGTCTCCTCTCAAGGACCTGACATTTTGACATTCTTTAGTTTGCCAGAACCTCCATGACAGCTGGTCTTCTGTAAACATGCGAGATCTTATTCAGACAAGACAGATGTCGGGCGAATACTGTACTGTTGCTCAGCACTTTTCAGACAAAGATCCCAAAGCAGTTCATCGCCAAATTGTAGAAAGGGAAAGCAAAGAACATGGAGATGAAGTGAATTGCCCAGCACAATCCACAAAGCTATAAATGGAAACAGGAATTGGTTTTAGTCTGCTAAGCTGTGGCCTTGCCCATTAGACCTTCATGTGGTGTAGTATGAGGACAGGGCTGCTGTACAAAAGACAGAGCAAGACAAATTGACCAAGTAGATATAGCTATCAAGACCTATTCCAAGGGGAAATCTTACCAATGTGCATAAATACCTGAGGGGGGCGGGTGGCAAGGCTAAAGGAGGTGGAATCAAACTCTTCTCAGAGGTATCCAGTGACAGGGCAGGAGGCGGTGGACACAAATTTAAATATAGACTATTTTGCCTAAATATAAGAAAAAACTTTTTTAACCTAAGGTTGATCAAACATGGGAGCAGGCTGCACAGAGAGATTGTGGAGTCTCCGTATTTGGAGATATTCAAAATCTAATTGCATGCAGTCCCAGGCAACCTGCTTTAGCTGACCTTGCTTTGTGCGGGGGAGGGGGGTTGACTACACGATCTCCAGAGGTCCCTTCCCACTTTGGCTAACCTTTGATTCTGTGAACTGTTTTGGGCACTAGTTTTTGCAAATGCAGGTGTTAGGGGCATCTTAATTCTCTCTGCCTTTCCTATATCTATTTCTGTACTTATCAGATTTTTGTGGTCATCAAGGTGTGGTAGATGGTTATATTTATTCTGGTGAATTTTCCAACCCTTTGTACCCACAAGTTCCCTTTGATGGTCTGTAATTGTGACTATGATACAGTCTTTTGGGGTCCTGGAACATATGACATGAAATGGGTGCTTTTATTTGCCTGTTTTATGACAAGGCCATTGCTAAGCAGGAAAAATATCTTGTGTTTGGTAAATTACAAACTGTAAAAAGGCTGTACATGGTGGCCATGCCCTAAGCTCGCTCTTTCTTTGTCAGTAATAGTGAATGAAAGTGATTAATTGAGTATGCACCTGAGCATAAGGAGGAAGCTCTTTGTGAATAACAACATTTCTCTCTTCCATGAATCAGCGTGCACTGTCCCAGTGCTCAGTGAGAACAAATATCAGGCTCCACAGTCTCAAATGCAATTCCAGGTTGGCTGCTTGCGATAATTTCCCTCCAGCTGACAGTCTTTAGGACAGAGAATAACATCAATGCATGAAAGAGCTGAAACTTCTGTCATTTTCAAATCCAAGGTAGTTGAATCTGTTTGGGTCAACATAGCCAGGCAATTGGAATGGCCAGTCTGTTTACCAGAGATGTTTTCTAGCAGGCCGTCAGCTTGAGCTGGTGCTACAGGAACAATTTGGAAATGGGGTTTGCTTGTTGTCAGTGATCAGGCTGAGGAGCCACCATGTTGGCTGGAAGCTAGGACACTTGCAAAGTGCTAAGTGCACAAGCAAGGGGAGCTCTGGTTAACCCTGGGATGGAACTGCAGTGTTTGGGATTGCTGACTCCTTGAATAACCACCTTTTCCACTCTTCTGCTTTGCTTTATTCAAGGAATTGACCAGACTTAGCGCTATTTTGCAAGTACTGTGAAAGGTGCCTTTTATCTGACATTGCCTTTACTGTGGGAGAGGATGTAAACTGAGGTCATTGAGACATTTGATCTGCATGACTGTGCCTACATCTGAAGAAGACTCCAGAGCCTGCAAAACAGGGGCACACTTCCAAATTATTTTTCTAGGTCTAGAAAATATTTAACATCTCTTTCTTGATTTGCGTTCCTTGGGTTTTCCTGTTTGAAATGCCTTGTACTCATGGTTTCATTATAAATTATACATAAGCTTTTTAACAACTGGAAACTGAAATAGTTAGCATACAGTTTCCCCTTTAGACTACTGAATCTATAACATCAGATTGACAGTAAATGAAATTAATTTGTTGGATATGTTTAATTTAGACCAAAAGGCCATTGTGATCAATTGAAAGATTTCTATCTATTTCAGTACACTTTGGATCACACCTTTTAAACTGTAACACACTAATCTAAACACCAGGGACTCACTCAGGCATTTATCTAGTGGAAATAAAGAAAGCAAATAATATAGTTTTATTATAAATCATACCTAAAAGGCTAAAGTTATTTGTTACTGGTCTTGAAAGACCTGATCTGCATTTACTCAAGATTTTGTGTGTAAGAGATAAAACACATCCCTATACCTGTGGAAAGAAGTTGCTGACATGAAAATTGCTAATGAAAAACAAAGTCCTTGAAAATCTTATGAACATTTCATGTATACTGCATGGTAAGCAACTTCCTCCAAATGATTTTGATGGGTCTAGCTGGATAAAAAGGGGAAGTAAAATATTCTCAGTTCTTCCTGAGACCCACATCTTATCACACATAAGGCAAAAGGGATAGAAGATGGAAGGTTACCAGTCCGTGCTACAACCTGCTAAATACTTCGGCATATGTTGTATGCGAATCCTGCACATATATTTAGAAGCAGAGAAGGAAAAGACAGGGAGCTAAAGCTGGATACATCCCAAGGGTCTCAAATAAAGGTGGACTCACTGTGAAATGTAAGAGCTATAAAATTCAGTTGTCACACAAAAAGGAGCTTGGGCAGGTCTGAAGAAACCAATTTCAAAATGTTTGTCGCAGACAGAAAGATCAATAGGGGCAAGGATTTCCATGAATTGGACAAGTCTGATTTCTGGTGAAATTAGTAGCAGTCAGATTTTTATGGCTAAGCATTATACTTGGCACCCAATAAAAAACTCATTAATAGAAATACAGTGTGGGGGAGATCAAACCTATTCACAAATCCAAGCAAAACCTGTGGAAAAAAACAGGCAAAACATTTGGGGAAGTGTTTTGTTAAATATCTAAACCATTTCAGTGTTTACAAAATGAAGGTTTTTTTCCGAAATATTTGAATTTGACATTCTCAAAATGAAATTTTTCAGACTTTTACTTCTGAATCTTTATTCTTCATCAAAAATTACCTTTGTACAAACAAAAAATCCAGATAATTAAGTAACCCATAAGTATATAAATTACGGCTGGGTGGGAGCATGCTGAACAAAAGATTTTTTTTCAGTTGTGCCAAGAAATGCCATATATTTTTTGTTTGTTTCTTTCAGAACAACTTACACTAAATCAAATGCAGTTTTGGGTTAACCACTGAATGACTTCAAATATTCAGGTACACGTAGAAGTTCCCTGATGAAGACCTCCAAAGACTGCCAGCAATTGCCCTCTCACCTTCTTTCCCTAACGTATCAGAAATTATCAAGCACAAAAGCCTTACAAAGGAAATACTCTGGGCCTGATGCAAAGTCCTTTGAAGTCAGCAGGAGTCTTTTCATTGACTTCAAAGGGCTTTAGATCAGGCTTTATTACAACAGTTTAAATAGTGCAGTATGAGCACTGTGAATTGGGGCTTGGCACATGGATATCATGAAATCTGGTGTATTGAGTGCTTCTACATAAGACTGACCATAGTAACAGTGGTCTGGAAGAACAAACCTTAGATCCAATAAATTTAAATAACTAAATTATTAAAATTGTTAACCTTGGACTTTATAACCTTGATTGGGCTGTTAACTTTGATGGCAGGAGTTTAGCAGGCAAAGAAAAGATTTCATTTTTGAGTACTTGTAGTTGCCATACTACTGCTAATATTCTTAGAGAAAAAATAGATTTGAAAAAAATTGAGCAGCTTAGGCCAGATTTTTACATGTTTTTCTTATTCATTCTACCTGCAGTTCATTTTAGCCCTGACTTTCAGATTAATTATTAGTTTCATGGGATATTAACGGGAGGAGTTGATCCTCTACATGATTATGAATAGAGGTGTCATACCATAGAAATGAGCGCTTTTGTCTTATGCTTTCACTTGATCTTTTTAAGAGTCTTTCACATTTCTATGTTTAGTTTTCTGCCATCACTTTATATTTCTCTTCCATACTTCTCATATTTTTAATATTAATTTAGTGTATTTTTAGCTTTGTTTTCACTATTGCATTTCAGAAAGTGCTGTGATATTTTCCCTTTGTATCTAGTCAACATAAATTCCCTCAACTTATAAAGGAGCTGTGATTAAATAATACCTGAAAGTATCATGAAATATTTATTAGTTGTCTGTATGTCAGAGCTACACTACGATACTCCCACAGATGATAATTGAGAGGCAGAGAAGGGAGGTAACCTGCACACCACTATCAAATTTACTAAGCACAGACAGGGCATAACTGCAGTTCCTAAACTGCACCCTGATTCAGCAAAGTATTTGAATCTATATTTAATCTTGTATGTATACTTTGATTCCACTGAATCAGTGTGTAGCACAGACTTAATTTCTGTGATGAATACGGAGTAAATATATGCTTCAATGCAAGCATGTGTGTTACGTTTATCTATTGAATCAGTTTTCCATAGTGAGCTATCTCCTGGATATACCTTTCTCAACTGCTCTTTTTGGAAGTTCTTTTTTATGTTGCTTTTTTTTTCTTTTTCAGCCTTCTTACTTTTACTGTAAGAATAGAAATGATAACAAAAATAAATGCTCTGTAGTTGACTGGCACGATTCAAGAGTTTTGTAAAGAAATCCTGACCTTTATTCTAAGTTCTACAGGGAGAGTCTCTCAGCTTAGACTGTAATAAAATTTTCTACCCCTCATGACTCTTTTTATTACCTTTTACGCTCTTTTGGGAGTCAAGTCCATGTGCTTCACAAACTCTCCTGCACTCTAGATGCCTCACTGGAAATCACACAGTTTGACTCTCTGATGAGTATGTTTTTGATCGCTGTCCCTCAGTGTATACCATCTTGGCTGGATGGACATTGATTTCCACTGAGTCTACCCATTCCCCGGGGGAAGTGTGCCCTCACTAGCAGGTGGCCTTCTGTACATTTCTCTGGCCACTGGGCGGAGACAGCTGGTGAGAACCACCAGCTATACTTACCAGTGGCACTTCATGAGTGAATGTTGTCTTGCTAGAGAGAGGACACAAACAAATACATACTTTCTTTCCCACTTGATGATCCTGATGCTGCATTGTCAAATGAGTAACTAAATCCATATTTATCTATTGGTCATTTAATTTCACAGAGCACGTTATCACTTGAAATTCCAGAGCTGTGTCACATTGTTGTCTGAAAGTTGGAAGCATCTGTGTGGATATAGCCCTAATTTAGAACCCCACTGAATACACACATGTGAATTTGTCTTGGATTTGACATGTGTGTTTGTAATTCAAGTTGGTTGATGTGTCTTTACCTTTTCGCTCTGAGAAAGGCCAGGATTATTTATGAAACAGTTGTGATGATCTAACTCGTATAGTCTTATTTTAGAAAATACTCCCATGGGTCCTATTACTCCCCCAGGTGAAAAAAAAGACCCCCACTCTCCCCCAAACAAAACCAGAAAACCTTGAACTCTTAGAAATAAGACACCCTGATTTTTGCTAGGTATTTTCCAATACTACTTCTCTTTCTTCCCTGTTGCTGGTACATTTGATTTTACATGAAACAATAGAATACATCTTCCCCACACCCTGATTTCCCATTGTAAATAACTGATAATTTCTGATCGATTGAAAGGAAAGAATAATACTTGGACTCATATAAACTCCACTTCCATTTTTTCTGTTTACCTTCTTCTCTTTCCCTTGGGTTTGTTTGGGCCTTCTTTCCCCTTTATTTTCTTTTTTTTTTTTCCCCTCATCTTTTTTTATATCTTTTTCATAAGCAACTGTCTATTCTTCTTTCTTCCACAGCCCCCTCCTTTTTTAAACTTCCCTGGTTCCATTACTCTTCCCTTCTACCTTATCTCCTGTGACTCCAAAATCTCATTTCAGTAATGCCTAGTATGCTGCTTTCACTCTCTGCCTGTGTATCACAATGGAATCAGTTCCTCAGGTTTCTTGACCGAAGACTCTTCCACCTCAAAAAAAGCTTTGGCTTGAGAGTGATACTTTGCTGTATCAGCTTTAGTTGTCAGACACTGCAACAACTGGTGGCACATTGGTCTTACTCAGAATTTCTGTCCAAAGAAAGCAGTCTCCATTGCATATACTGTGCGTCACCAGAATACAAAACAAACTCTACTAATGAAACAAAAGATATTCACCTAACTACATGAATCCAGGAGCCAGCATAAGAAGACAAGGATGCACGTCTTGATAGAATGAGGAGTTATCACAGCTGTTAATTTTCCTCTAGAATCAGTTCTGAAACTGTGAGAGGTAAATAGATACTTAACAAAGAAAACTATAAAGCAGCACATTAAAAGATTACACATTTTTGTCAGCAGAGCTTTAAAGCATTAGCCTTTAGGTCAGCAGAGGTCTGTGTCATTCAGCAGTTTAATCACATCTGTCACAATGAAAACCTCATCCTTCTCCTGTGTTCCACACAAGATTTCTGGGTTCTGCAAGTGATTTCACGGATCACCCAAACTTCTCAGAAATATCCCACTATTCCTTTTGGTTGAAATCCATCAATGATAAACAAGAAAGCATATATTTATTAGCTCCCATTACCATTAACCTTTGCAGCCCCGTTACAACTGGTAACCACTAGACTTTCGGAAAGGGGCATTTTCTGTCCAACACACGGGTCAGAAATGAGCTGCCTGTGAAGCTCAGGCTCTCCAACACATCACATACGATGGTGATTTTTAATTATGGCATGGGTTCATGAAACAAACTTATGTATGCTGTCAAGGTGAACAAGGGCAAGGGTAGAAATTTTACTGTACAAGCCGGAGCAGGCTTCAAGAAGCAGAAAATTCTTGGCAAGCTCTGTATGATATCATGCCCATTCTGCCACTGGACAACTATCCCAGTGCAATCAAGGCTGTCTGGCCTCCTCTGTCTTCCTGTCTCTGACAGTACTTGGACTAGCAGAACTCTCTCTATGGCTTGCTAAGGTCTATGTACATCAGATGGGTTTACGATTAGGTCTTTGTAGAGGTGGGCTGTGTAGAAATTTCCTTTTTAGCTTGTGTGCGTGCTCCTAGCAAAGTTTCTGATCTTCTCTGGTGTACCCTCTTTTTTCCCTGGTGGTTGCCCAGAGGGTCTTTCTGTCTGTGTTTCACTCCTTGTTGTTTTCTGCTTTGACCTTATCCACCCAGTTTTGGGCAAGGGACCCATGTCTGACAGTACTGGCACAGGCCCGATTGTAAACTCTCTTTATTTTTCACAACACATAGAGTTTAATTAGCCTTTATGGCAGATCAAACCTGGATATGTTAGCAGAGGGTCATGATCAAAAGGCATGTGAAAATGTTTATGACTGACAGGACAACCTTCCATGACAACATTTAGTCTTACATGTCTGGGTGTCCTCCTGATACTCTACTGTTCTGATTTGCCTGCAGCCAGCAACAAAAGTGCCATGCGGCCACCCCTCCCCCGGCCGGGGTGCGGAGGAGAATGGAAAGAAACAGGCAGAAACTGGTGGGTCGAGATAAGGGCAGTTTAACAGAACAGCAACCAAAGGGAACAGCAACAACAACAATACAGATAAGGAGAAAACACAACACAAACTGCATGACCCACAGAGCCGCCCTCCACGACCGCCGCCGCGAGCTCCCGAGCTGCGAGTGAGTTCCCGCTGTCCCGCTCCCCCCCACCAGAACCCAGCATGACGGCACATGGTATGGAATACCCGGCTCTGTTTGGCCAGGTTGGGGTTGGGCCAGCCTACCCAGCTGTGCCCCTTCCTGGATTCTGGTGAAAATTAACCCTGTCCTGGCCAAACCCAGGACATTATTTAGAGCCCACATTAAGTACTGCGTACTAGGAACTGGAAGCTGCACATGTTCTGAAAGGATATTGAAATTTAGGATCTAATGACATTGATTTACTCCATTTTCCCTCACATTACACCAACAACAGATTCTCCCATCGCATTCTTGCACCAAGTCAAGATTCTAGATCTGGAAAAGCCATACTACTGAATAGGCCTACTAACTGTGTTTTATTATCTTTGCAAAATGTGATAGAAGTGAGTCTCTGAAAAGTGCTTGAGGTAAAATCTGAGCTCATTTGATTATAATAATAGTAATATCTGGTTGTTGTTATATAACTTCTTCATCTGTGCAAAAAGCCATATCCCATTCTCTGGTGAGAAAAAAAATATTTGATTGCCTTATCAATGACCCCTCAAATGGGGTCATTCATCCTCTCTCCTCCAGGGGAAAGGAACAGTTCCCCAAGAATAAAGAACTTACGGGATCAACAACATAAATAAAAATAATGTATTAATTCTATACAGGAAATTAGGGAATTGATATGTGTTCAGGAGGTCTCAGGACACAAAAATCTCCTTGCTGTGGCATTCTTTCTGAGAGGAGTAAGCGAGAACACTGTGGCGAAACAGCTTAATTTGAAGCTTTTTTGAAGGAGGTGCTCTTCAAACTCACCAAAGCTATACAGTGTAACTATATAGAGAGAAACATGTACTGAGAAATGAAAACGTGAAAAGCATTGGTAAAACCAGCTGCACTAGTTCAGCTCACAGATCTCATCTTGTCCCACTTTCTGTCTTGAGCGAAGTATACATGATATTTCTCTGGTTTTGGACCACTTGCAGAGCAGGGCATTTCCTGACATAGATCATCTGTTTGCTGTTTAGAAATGCCTTCATGGTTCTTTCTTCCAGGTCTTTCATCCAGTCTCCCCTTGAACTCATGCAAACCTCTTTCATCAACAAGGTCCTTTGGAAGGGTGTTGAACAGGTAGTTCTACTACATGTTGCCTGAAGAAACACCTGCTTTAATTTGTGCTGCAAGTGACTTTTTCTGTCCTAATTTGATTACTCTTGATGCTTGTACTGGAAGAGAGTGAACAGTCAATCTCTCTCCATCCTCTGCTGTTATTTTTGGTTTCATAACCACTAACATGTTTACCTTCATTTGTCTGTTACCCAGGATGGAGAAATTTACTCTACTCAATCACTCATTCCTTATTCGGGGGCTGCTCCAGAGTTTCAATATCCCTTGCTGTCTTAGACAGTAAAATTTAAGTGGTTGGGAAGCATGAGCATGTGGTTTTGCACAGGATGTGGGTTTGCTAAGACTCCTCTCTTCCAGCACATCTGGCACAGCCGTCCAAGGAAGCAGGCTGGGCTGACTCCAGAGCTCGTGATGGACTGACTCAGGCCCTTGGCTTTCATGCTTCTGTCAGTCTCTAGTACAATATTTACTCTGCAATGGTGTAGTCCAGCATATACAGATGGACAAGCCTGGACCCAGTGAGCGTGTTAGTGGGATGTTTTTTCTGCCCCAAACTGTTATCTGAACTAAGTTGTCCTGAGACACTGCTGGTAGAGATGTCCATTGTGTAGCCCTACCCTTGCTGGTTTAAAGCCAGACAAGAAGTTAATCTTATCTCTTCAACGTGCCTTTGTCTGATAAACAGGAGAAGGCTGTCAAGAGCAGAAGTTTAGCTGATGTATTACTAGCCCAGTTAGTAAACCATGAAGAAATGCTTAGAGTTGCGAAAAGAAACACATAACTAGGGGAAAGGCAATTCCAGCAGGGAAAGATCATGACCACCGACTCATGGACCACCCACCCCAATTATACCACTGATTCAAATGATGAAGTCAAAGAAGAACAACTAAGCTTGTGTACTAATTTACATCCTGGATGAAGAGACTTTAACCAACCATTTAATAGAATAATAATGCATATGCATTAGGAAGTTGAATATATCAATGCTTTGTGTATAAATTCCTGCTAATTTGAAGTTGGGGTGTGCTGTTTTGAGACAGACACCCACTTTTGTGCAAATATGCAATAAAATATCTCTGCCCTTGGGTGTATTTTGGCTCATCGCACACTAGGTAATGGATCCAGTTTCAGACAACAAAATTGTCATGGAGACGAGGAGACGTGAAACTCCAGGAAGAGATGCTCTGAGCTACTGAGGCAGATGAGATGGGTACGAAGGATGGAAGTTTCCTCTGTCCAAGCCTTTTGGACACATCCTTAGCAAACTGAATTACTTTTAGTGACATTGTGTGGAATGGTAATATATGAGCACAAAAGAAGAAATGCTGATCAGCTGCTTCTAGTCTCATAGCTCATTATAATACCATGGAGAAACAAGCAAAGCGCTTATATGTGTTATTTGCTTTCTGTCATGTTGGTACATTACCTGAAATGCAACAGTTTCCCAAATACAGAGCACTGACACTCAATTAAACAATTAAGTTGCAACTTTTGAATGCAGTTGTTCTGGTATTTGCTGACATATCTACTTAAATTTGCCTAATTATACAATGACTTACTAAAAATTTCTTACTAATGTAATGAAATTGTCTGTGCCATTTTGAACAAGGTGAGCTTTATAACCTGGGGATATCCACTTGTAGAAAATAATTTATTGTTTTTTTCTTTCATCTCAGGCTATTTCTTCCCAACATGAATTATATTATGAAGGTGGAATCAGCCATGCATCATGTATCTGATTTTGCTCCTTTTGCAATCAATTCCTCTGCAGTTTACTTAGCAGAAACTACAGGTCCTCCCCTATGTACTGAACAGGTTCTGATTCAAAAATGGAGTTAGCCTAGCAGTTACACATGTTCCACATTATTTATTTCTGGAAATTAACACAGCCTGGTCAGAAGGTGCCATGATCGATATTAAATTAGGATTCAAATGGTAGATGGCGTAGAAGTGTACTTTTAACTGGTATGTGGGAGGGAGTTTTTGTTTTGGTTTTGTTTTTCTAGGTAAGCTTCTAATGCCATGAGGAATTTCAGTCCTTAAAATGGTGTTCAGTGTGTATTTAACTTATTCTCGTTTTAATTCACAGGAGCTCCAAACATGTGATATTCCAGTCTACAATGGCTGGCTTTTTATTTCCAGCTGCAGTGCTCTGCTGAAGATGCACACCTTTAATCTTTTGCAAAAAAGAAGTACATGGTCAGAAAGGGCTACAGTGCTTTCCTGAATAAGGGTGATTTCCTGAACCCGTGTCGCAGTGGTTTGAAAAGAGGAGACTCTAAAGCAGTTCCTTTGATAGCTCTATCAGCAAGAGTCACATTTTGTTCCTGGGGAAGCTGAGAAGCAGCTACCGTGACTCCAAACTTTATGACAGATAATGCTCAGACACATTACTTGGGAAATCTCAGAAGGGAAATGAAGGCAGTATTGACATCCATATTTACTTATCCATAAACAGCTCATACCCATCCTTTAGCAGTATTGTCACTGTAGCTGGGTTACAGGAGAGTTAATACCCTTGACTTAGGCACAGGTTCAAGTACACCAGCTTTTCTGTAGATCCCTGTGTTTGGACATGGTTTTGAAGACAAAACAATGGGAAACTTAAAACTGACGAAAGTTATGCTGACACAAAATTATTTTGTAGGCTCCATATAATTTAATTAACAGAATAGTAGTCTAGTCTTCTTTTATTAGGCAAATCTAGTACTCCAAAAACTAGTGCGACCTTGAAAAATTGCTAACTCCATTGAACACCTTTATGGAAGAGTTTAAATAATTCTTACTCTGAAAGAGGTGCCTTTGTCCCACTGTTTCCTCCTACAGTCACACAGCACTAATGTGTTGGGCAAAGAAAGGTGCTACAGAATTTTCTATTTCCTTTTCTGTTTCTTCTTCTTTTCGATTTCTAGTGAAGTATCCTTGTGTGTAAATTACTTTCAAAACTGACTACAACACACCTGGTCTGTACAACTATCCCCATCCCTTGCTGAGCAGGGCACTGAGGTGCCTGAAGCCAGAGCACAGTCCATGCAGTCAGTAAAGACAGAGATAAATAGGAAAAAAGGACAAACTGTAACCAGTGACTAATGCTTCTCTCCACCTCCCCCTGCATTTTATCCATCAGCTGCAACCTCTGGTTTCTCCTGGGTTTTTTTTTCTACGTGTGATTCTCTCAGTTGTGCATCTGACTGATTCACTTTTGCTGACTCTGTTGTTTGCTTCTCTCATGCACTCTTTCTGTCCTGTGTTCCGCCTTTCTGAATGTCTTTGAAACACTTTTGCTACCATTAAAATATATACATTTTTTTCTTTATTGTTAGTGGAGTTATCTGCTGTGTTAGGTGAATGATTTACTTTTGTTTTGTACTGACTATCTCTTGCTTTTTGCTTTCTGAGATTGGCAGTAAGTGCCTTTTGACTCATAGCTAACCAGTACTAAGACAAAAGACAAGATACTCTGGACAACTAGAGGTCAAAGCTGCTTGTCAAATCTGACAGACAGCAATGGATTATGTAGGTTGGCTGTGAAAGAATTGAATAAAAGTATCTAGTTAGAAGGACATTGGCTGAACTAGCAGCCCAAAGACTATATTTATTAAGTGTTCACCACTCAGGCCCCTTTAACAGTCTTTAAACTACCGCTGCATCGCACACACTGAGAAGGGACTACAGGGAAAGACTGTATCATCCAGATCCTCTGCCAGGCTGGAATTAAGATCTCAAGGAGACTTGAATTAATGCATTTGATGTCTGTATTGTTTAACTTAAATAGATAAGAGACCAAGAGTTTTGGACTTTTAAAGGAAGAAGAACAACTATTTCCTTTGGTTTACACTAAAAAGAAACAGGAGCACTTCTTTTTTGTTTCCTTTGCAGAGGGATATAACATTTCAGGAAATTCAGTCATAAAAGACTAAAATGAACTCACAGAAGAGCTATGTCTGGAATTCGTAAAGTACAAAGGAAAAGGCAATTAACAACCCAAATCCTATTGAAAGTCAATATCCTTAAGCCGCTTTGAAAATCCCAGCATATAAAAATCGCTAAAAACATAATCTATAGTAAATGCGAGTGAAGTAGGGGAGCCAAGAAAAGAACAAAGAACAGAAGATATGTATTAGACAGAAATAGGTGTGGAAGTATGAAGTACATGCTGTACATACAACTATGATGGAATTTGTACATTCATTCAGGTTGTCCTTCTCTATCTCCTAACACATGTATTGTTCCCATTGCAAATGGATGTATCTTTTCTTCTTTCTTCTGAGTTATTTGTAAGTCTACTCCAAGCACTAGGACTTTATGCCTGTGGGCAGCTTGTTAATTACTCCACTGATTGTTAGTGGAGATACAGGCACAAAGCTGCTTTTTAAAGAGGCTAAGTAAGCAAACAGCAGTGGCTTTAACCTTGTGGAATTATTAGTAAAATTACGGTTTTACATCTAAAAATTAAGGTTTATATGAAAAACGCAGCAGTATCCACCCATCGAGGAAAAGCATGAAATCAAAAGGAGCTCTGAGGATGGGACACAGCTGCAGCAGGCGTGAGAGGAATCCCCTAACACAGCAACTCCCTGCAACATACCGTAGAGGATGGAAGGGAGTGAAGACTCCGTGGCCCTGCTCCGTGATGATAAAGCGGGAAGAAATGGTTCTCTAGAACTGATAAGCAGCTCATCTGGCCCCCTGAGCCAACAGGTTTTCGAAACCTT
>Ga0065711_1043371_pt1 | contig 14770 bp, 5 predicted proteins | sample Hoacrofraction12_FD_59098 | JGI IMG/M metagenome (GOLD analysis project Ga0065711, IMG submission 59098) | Hoatzin crop microbial communities from Cojedes, Venezuela - Epithelial fraction 12 v2 (version 2) | ecosystem: Host-associated > Birds > Digestive system > Esophagus > Crop | place... | reverse complement strand
CCGGCGGGGAAGGCGGGGTGGGGGGGTGTGTTCACCGCCTCAGGCTGCCCGCCCGTGCCCGCCTTTGCCTTCCTCGCCGAGGGGCCTGCTCGTGCCGCGCTCCTGCGGGACCCGTACCGTGAGGAAGCCACGAAAAAGGGCTTTGTTCGGGCGTGCTTTGTTCGGGCGTTTCGTCGTTGTGGTTTTCGTGTGGGAAAGCGTGATCGAGCGCTGGACGGTGCTGCCGAGGGCTCGGCAGAAGCCTCCCGATAAAAACAATAAAGTCTTGACACGCTGAGATCAGAAATCCTGGCTGCAAGCCAGGCAGGGTCGTCTAATTTGGGAGTGGGATTTCTGAGGTGTTTGCGCTATCGAGTGTCAAATCAACGAGGTTACTTTATAGCTCCTCTGAGGCTTTAGCTCTCGGGTAGAAATGCTGCTTTTGGGAGGGCTTCAGTGGTTGCCACCCGTGATTGTCCCCTTGACACCTGCTTGGAGACATCTGCTGCTGCGCCGCGGACAGCTTGGCCGCTTGTGAGGCAGCGGCTGAACCAGCACAATTCCCAGGCTGGTAAATTACTCAAGTAGTCGCGGAGCTCCCACTTTGAAGATGGTAGTCTTGTAACTTGTGCTTGTTCAGCAGCTACCACAAAGCGTCTGATGCGCTGCTGGATCGGGAAGCGGTAGAAAGCCGGCGACCAGCTGTCACCACGCACGCGAAGCTCTGTTCGCCTGTCAGAAACTTCTGGTCCCTTTGTTACAAGAGCTAAAATAAATAGGCAAAGACCGTGACCTGCAAGCCAGTAGATTGTGCCTCGGACTTTAAAATGGTCTTGTCCATTCTGCCCTTGTCCCCGACTTGGTGATGTAGGTGGGCATAATCAGTAAGCCTTGTATCTTACGATTTTGAATCATAAAATGGCAGAGGTGAAGCATGTTTTTATGACTTTTTGGTCAGACTGCCATTTACTGTGAGATAAAATGCGAGATAATCTGTAACAACACGCTTTCTAGGTTTTCTGCTCCTAAAATCCAACGCATTGAGATTTGTATCGCTTCCTAAAAAATGGCTGGTTTGCCACATTGATTCATGAGGAGGAAGTACTGGGCGATGACTGTCGCATATCCTTACTGTTTCAAATTACACCCCCCAAACCACCCCAGATAAGTATTATCAAGCCAAATTCTTGTCAACTATCTTTCCAGTTTTTCCAAATCCAACAATCTTCCTGAGATCACAGTATTTACAGATATTTTAAATCATTTGTGTTTACTAATGGGGGGCCCCAACTCAGAAGAGAGATGCCCAATTTAGAAAAAAAATCCTTAGCTAGGAAAGGCAGTCTATCATGTATTTAATCTTCTACATTTTATACATTCAAATGAAGCAAGTGAAATTGAAGTTCATGCTGGAATTTGCTCATATGTAAGAATTTATTATAATTTAAGCATATGTAAATATATGTAAGGTTCTGTGAATCAAGGTTGAGATTTGCCTCACTGGACTAACTGACAATTGCCAGAATTACACTAAATGAGTCACTTTCACATTTTCTGTGTTACATTTTGCTCTGTAGAGGGTTTGACTTTATCACATTTGCTGATGTATTATTTCTGCTGATGGCCCATTCACATCAGATACTCGTCTTAGTAGCTCCTTTACTCACATTTCTTACACATCTGCACATCCTTGATCTATGTTTTATAAATGGAATTTCATTTGTTCCGTGTAAGTCTGTCTGCTGATATCATCAGTTCTGGTCAAATTTATATATATCTGTGCAGCCAGATGCACAGATGGTATAAATCACCTCATCACCACTTCTGTCAATACAACAATACTGATTAACATTTTCTTATGAACAACATAACATGCACAGAAGTCCCTCCTTACTGTTATTTTCCATTTTGAAATAAGCCTGTTTCTTAGGGTTTTATTGTTTTTATAATATAGCAGTTTTTACAACAACCTTCTGTTCTGTTTTAATTAATGTGAAGAAATGCAGAGCAAATACCTGTTCTGGAGAGTTCCCTACTTCCCTCAAAATCTGATTCAAATCAGCTACAGTTGCATAATTTATCTCCAGTCTGCTTCTTTGGAGCAGTTATTATAGCGCTTCAATATAAAACATTTCCTAAATGCAACACTATTTTTTTGTCAATCTGCAATTTCTGGGAGGATTTATGTACGAAGTGAGTATCTCCTTGTTCTGTAGTTTTCTCAGCATGCTAAATTGATCTGCCCAAGTGGCTACTGCATCCTTATTTTTAGCATCCTGCCATTGCAGATCTGTACAAAGGACGATCTTTCTTTTGTGAGAAAGGAGCGTGCAGAAGACTTCGTATTTCAAGGGATCCGCATCTGCGAGTGTTGCAGTGACTTTGCAGACAAGAGAATAAAATGTCAGGGACTATGGTAGAGAGATTCAACCAAAATGTTTCAGAAGCTGAAAGAGACTGCCAGTCTTTATTGTCGCTGTTTTTGAAACAGCTGCATCTTCTCCATGGCCTGGATTTTGCCGTCGTAAATGTGGGTGTGGGCACTGAGCACAACCGCTTGTAACTGTCAGTTGTCAGCTGGTCGCTACCTGCTGCGTGGCTGGGGCATGCACAAGCCTTATATATGCAAACATTTGCAGATATAATAGGCATACTTGTACTACTACTGTTAATAGTACTTCGATGGTCACTTTCTCTAGGCAGCTTGCGTCCCAAGTATTTGTTCTGCAGCAAGGCATTTGAAGTAGCAGAAGGTCTTAGGTAGCTTGTTTTGTATGTCATGTTTTGTACAGGTGTGCACATATGTGTATGTAGACACAGGCAAACTCATATGCCTGTTACAGCTACAGTCTTGATCAACCATAAGTCATAAAAACAAAATACAAATGAAACAGAAGTTAAACAAGGTTGTTGCAAGAGGAGTGGAATGAATGGAGCCTTCTTTTCCGTTTTTTCTGTGTCTCATATTCCTAAACCTCTTTGCTTTACTAACTGCAGTTCCTCTCATGACCCGTGTAAATTGTTTTTGTTAAGATCCCTCTAAACTCCCCACTTTGCTTTTTTGGCTTACCATCTGTTCCAGACTCGCTTTATTCTATGACTGACTGGAGCTATGAGTGTGTTCCCAGGTGAACGGCTTGCCCAGGCTTCTCGGCTAGCCACCACACAGAATTAGTGATAGCTGGGTTTCTCTGTCAAAGTGTTTGTAGGCTTGCAGTGATTTACGCAGCCATTATGAATTTTATGAAACATGTAGGAACTGAACATGCTTGAGGCCCCGTCTTTGATAACTCTGGATTAAGCAGGACAGAAGCTGTTAGAAGAGGATTGACAGACAGACCCCACAACTTCAATTTTCTTTAGTATCGAGGCTTCCAGTCAAGTATTGAATCCTTCAGCCTTGCTGCTGTAGACGTATCTTTGCTTGCTGGTTGAGAATGAGCAGATCCATTGAAGACTTGTTGATACAGTGTATAATGTTTAGGGTAGATTTGAAGGATTATGCCTTGCAGTCTCAAATTATGTTAAAGTATATATTTAATCACACTCTCCTTCCCCAAAAATAGGTAGCTAAAAAATATCCTTTAAAAATAGTAGTTAATTCTGAAAGCGAGAATTATGCTCTGCTATACCGGTGGTTGTGAAATGTGTTCTTGTCAATATAAAATGAAAATGTGGCAGGTCAAACACTTGTGAGTAACAAAGATTCTGCTATTCTGTTGTTCTCTGAACCATAAGAATCCTCGTCACTACTCTTCACTACAATTCTTTAGACATAGTATGAGATATATATTTTATCTTTTATAGAAAAAATAAAGAGCCGTCTATCAATAATCAACCTAAGACTTTTAGGGAAAGTGCCAATGTAGTTATGCCAACTCATTAAAAGTTCAGCATTAAGACTGAACTCCTTCACTCTGTACATCTGCCTAGCTTTTGTTATGTTAGAGAAAATACAAACTTTTCACTTTCAACACAAGTTTATTCCCTCCACCCTCTCTTTGCCAGAAATTGAAATGAAAATAACTGTCTGTGCTTGACACAAAGAAGCAGAAGATAAAAAAGCAAATTTAAATGGAAAGTGGAACTCTTAAATCATTTTCAAAGGTACTCAAATTTCCTTCCTAAAATTGTTTCAAGCTGTATGAGGAAAAGATTGAAGATGTAGTCAGAATGATTGCATGTGCTAACATTATATGATTTAAGAATATTTCCAAGTTTTGCATTTAAAAATTGCATTGTCCTGATCAAAATGCTGTACAAGCACCTCTGCTGTCATAATTGATTTGTAATTCATTACTTTTGTCCTCCAGTTTAATAGTCTTTAATCTACACACACATAAATATAAATATAAATATAAATATAAATATAAATATAAATATAAATAGGCACTTTTAAAGACTGCTGTTATCTGTCTTAGGGTTGAATTGATTGGAACTTTATTACACACTGTATAAAATTCTATTGGACAATACATTAGAAGATTAGGGAAATTATAATGTACCAGAAAACCCAACAGCATCTAAAGTAGCTTCTCTTGAAAAGTATTTGCAACCATGGTCAGAGAACCAGAAAAACTATTTGCCTTTCCTTGTGTTATGTAATATTAGCAAATTGGACCTTTGTTTTGCACTGACATAGTCATTTGCCTAGGTGAAATATAAGTGCTGAATACGGTAAGCCAGTCAGGTGATGTCATTTAATACTGAGTAATATAGAATAATGGTGTGAGGTACAAGAAACAGTGAATTGGGGCCTGTAGTTTTTTGTGCATGAAGGTTCCCTCTCCAGCTATGTTTAGCTTTTCAGCTACGTGTCTAACCTTGTCTTTTATTCCATTTTCACAGACCTACTTACCAAACAATGGGTTCAATGAAACCTCAAAAGTTCAGCCGCATGTGAAGAACTCCATGACCAAGACCTATATTTAAAAAGTAGGAGGGGAAAAAGGATCTTTGAAGCTAACCCTAAGAGTGATAAAAGAACTCTGGGGAAATACATACAATGAAACACACTATAATAAAATGGAAAAAAAGAGAGAAGCTCATAGGGCATGCTTTATGTGAACTCAGTTTCTAACTCGTAAATCAAAATCTATATTGAAAGATCTTAAAACTGCGTCAGTGTTTGAGCCAAAGCGGGTGAGCCTCATGATCTGACAGGCAGCCATTAGATAGTATCAGACTGCAGACCAGGACATCAGGCAGTAACACTGCCATAAAATGCAGAAATTATTGTAAACTTTTCTTGTTGCTGGTGTTTGTGAAATGGAATTGTTATTCACAGTAAAATCATTCTGTTTCATAGACAGGTGTGGCTGTAAACATGAGATCATACACTGGTGCTTGCATTTTAGTGTCTACTCAAGAAAGCACTGAGATTTAAGACATATGAGTTACTGTGCAGTGTAGTTATAGAGTGGCTGCTTTTAGATAATTTCCAGCTGTGATTTGTAAATAACTTTCTTCTTTTCCTTCTTTCTCAGGGGTAATTATGGCTGTATGAGAAATTCAAGCAGGAATAGTTTATCTTTTTTTCATCTAGAATGCTTGGCAAAGGAAAACATCTCGCTTTACAGGTGGAAAACTTGAGGAATAATGAGATAAAGTTGCTCATCGATGATTGCACAGCAATCAGGGGCAAGAACAAGAAACAGAACCCAAGAGAGCTGGGTATAACATGGCGTTTTCCTTCCTATGAGCAATTCTGAGGTTTTGGAAAAACTTTTGCAGAGCTGACAGAAGAAAGGCAAACCCACAACATTTTCATAGGACACAAACTGCCCTCTCCTCCTCCTGCCCAACCAAGACAGCTCCATCTCAAGAGAAATAAGACTGAGTTTTTCAGCTGACCATTTATCTTCTGGAAGGCTTTTTGTCCCCTGGAAAGTAGAGTTGGTAGGACATCCCTGGGCAGGCTGCCATAGTCTGAATTCTGTGGTGCGCTCTGGCTCTTTAACTAGGGAGAAAAAAGATAATTCTATTCTCTTTCTCCACCCTGACTTCAGTTCTGTGGTTCCCAGCCTTGAAGATTTTTGTCCATCATTTTGACTGTTTCCAGTGAGGAAATTATTCAGAAAGATTTCACAACCAGCTTTAGAACCTTATTCAAGTGGCTCCTAAACCAGCCCGTTATTCATAAGTTGGTCTGAATAATATTTTGTCTGTTGAGCACTTGGCTTTGTACAGAGCCTGTCACATTTTTCTCATTCTTCCGTTGGCTGCTAGGCCCTAATTAATTTTTTTTTTTTTCCTGGTAAGATAGGACCTGTGGGTCAGACTCACACTGTGATAGATACTATGCAAAAACATAGGAAAGACAGAATTCCTGCCCCAAAAAGATCGTGTGTGGCCCACAATTTTGCAACATTTAAATGGGAAGAGCAGCATTTGTTTAATAATGTTTAGTAGATCTTGTAAGGAGTGAGGCAGCGCCATCCTTCTGTTGGTGGTGTTCTTTTGGATGGACATGGGCAAACTATTTATGTGCTCTTCTGTTCTGATACTGCTACAGAGCTCATTAAATCTCTTTTGCAAGGAAGGCCTGAGGGCTATTAATTACTCAGTTTTTCCATGTATAAAATGGGCAGAATGCTACTAATCTGTTGACAAGTCTGCAGGAAGCTGTCCAACTATGAAATGATACTGAAAATTTCATTTTCTCAGATATTGTCATCTCCTCACATTTTTTTTTCTAAATAAGTTAGGAAAGCACTTCTCATTACCATGGAGACTAATATTTTATTGCAAGGATTATAATTGCAAGCAAGTTTCAAGGTTGCAAGCGGATTTTCCAGAAATCAGGTCAATTGATGAAGTACCTGTACTCAGCGTCGGCTGCTGCAGTGCACATCACTTTCATCTCGAGTTTATTTACATTCCAAGTGCCGGGGCTCCACTGCCAGCAAATGAATTGTGGAGTTGTTGGGCAGTGATAGATTCTGCAACAGGATAATAAAGGAAAAATAACTTCACTGAAGGGTAAACTTGCTTGCATCTACCCCAGGGTACGTCCCAGTAGCAATGTGCGTGTAGGCAGTGACTGCGAAGAGTGGATGCCCCACAGGATCATATGTTGGCTTGCCTGGAGCAGGTTGTTCTTGTAACCACAGCAGAAGATAGATGGTTCAGTGCATCACAAATCAAGGCGTGCCTAATAATAAGCATCTCTTGCAATTATTCAGTTTGATTTACTGAGAAAGGAAAAGAAAGAAAAATCTTACTGCCTTTTTTATCACTTTTTTTTTAACACATCAAAAAAAAGGTTAATTAATGTCAAGAAAAGACAAAAAAGAAGAAGAAATGGCTCCAGTCTGCAAGCTGGAAGTAAAAATATTAACAATACACTTCAGTCCCACTCCCTGAGGCAAATATATGGAACGCTTTCAGCAAGTTTGTCTTTTGAACTTTCTATAAAAACCTTCAGGCAGAATCCAAAGACATAAGATATTTCCTGACTGCATCTTGGTGGAAGGACATTTCCACTCTTGTTTCTTACTTTTGTATTTATTCCCTTCAAACTGAGTCAGAAACCTCAAGAAATTCTACCACAGATGCAGTGGCCTGCATGCTAGGAAGTGATCTAACATAGTCCAGGCACTGGTTATTTTTAATAAAGATATCTGTGGTTTTAAAGAACCCTCGACAACCCACATGCATTTGGAGCATTTGTATGTTTTTTCAGTATCTGCTTGAGGACCCAGTTCTGTAAAGCACCAAACGCTCTTGTGTGTGTTCACTTCAGTGGCAGTAGCACAAAAGCAGATCAACAATTACATGATGAAGATTGGAACCAGGCAGAACTGTACTGTAGCCCTAGCTAGTATCTGCAGTCACATTATCTTCTAAAGCTTCCTTTTCCAAATGCAATTAGTCTGGAAGCCATTTCAGAATCATAGAATCATAGAATCATAGAATGCTTTGGGTTGGAAGGGACCTTTAGAGGTCATCTAGCCCAACCCCCTGCAGTGAGCAGGGACACCTTCAACTAGACCAGGTTACTCAGAGCCCCGTCCAACCTGACCCTGAGTGCTTCCAGGGATGGGGCCTCCGCTACCTCTCTGGGCAACTTGTGCCAGTGTCTCACCACCCTCACGGTAAAAAATTTCTTCCTTATATCCAGTCTAAATCTACCCTCCCCTAGTTTAAAGTTTTGCAGGATATCAGCTGTCTCTGAGCAAGTTTGCTGTGTTTTGCAGGATCAAGCCTTGGTAATGCCATGTCCCTGACCTCAAGTGCCAACAGTCTGGTGTGTCACAAGGATGCAGTCCTATCCTCACTTCGCCGGATTATCTCTTGGTACAACACTATAGAGAGATGTCAGAAAATATGCTTAAGTAGCTTTAATGAATGAACATGTCTGAAGGAGCAAATTAATCCAAAAGCAGTTTTCTGCTCCTACAAGACTATCATGGTGCTCACTAACAACAGAAATAAATGCAGCAGAAGAGCCTAATATCAGACTGCTAAACCCATTTGAGGCAAAATGAGAAGATGGGTTTAGCTGTGTTACTTACTCTTAAGTTCTGGGTCTCATGAGAACTGATACTGAAACTCCATATTCTGAAAAAGTATTTTTAAAGATATTACTTTCTTTGTGTGTTTTATTAGCATATCATGTTGGCTGAAATACTGGGCAGTAGTCAACAAATGGTATACTGAAACATGAATAAGAGTTATATCTCCTCTATTTAGCAGAATGAGAGAGAAGGGGAAAAATAGAAGATAAGGAAAAAAGAATTAAGACCCAAGGCAATAATTATAGCAGGCAATAATTCCAATTCTGTTGTCCCAGAAAGTTCTATAACATGAATTTTTAAACATTTGCTTTCATGCAGTTGCGGTTGCTTAAATATGTGGCAAAAGATTAATAGCTGTTGACTGCAATAATAACAAAAATTTTTTGTGCAACTCACTTGTTCTCGTGCCATTGATGTTATAATTCCTTCAGGAACCACTATTTTATGTTTAGGTTCACCAAGTCTCATTCTGGAACGGTGCATCGTAACCTGTCTCAAATCCTTTAAGTGGTAAGGTAAAGCTGCTTCATACATGCTAAGATTTGGTTTAAGTATTTATCCATTTTGGAAATAAAAAAAACCACAACAGCTTTGAGAAAGAATTTCTAAAATAATTTTTAAAAGGCTGCAGGCTTCTTCTGAACAGTAGATAGAAAAGGATTTGTTAAGATTGCATAGGGTCAAAACATATTGCTATAGTTATACCAGTGGCTTCCCATGCTGTTGTACACTCAATGGTTTTGCAAAAGGGATTTCAGCTTCCTGAGCAGTGAAGCTGCTGGCACCATTCATGTGCACTACCTTCACACATCACTGCATCCATCTTAAAGCTGAGAGATGAACAATAAACTCCCTAGTTTCAGCTTGATTTTTATCAGTGCAGCATTACCCCTTCCTGCTTACGGTCGTGATTGCCTAACGAGGAAGGAAAAACGAACATGTGGGGAAGGGAGGAGGTTTTCCCAATGGCTAATTTTCCTCTTGCTCCAAATTCCCCTGTGTGGCTCTACTAGCTACAAGTAGAGACTAATGAGACTAACCTTATTAGGCTACCATGAATTCCCACCACAAAATCAGAGCTGATTTTCTGAAACCCATGCAAAACCCACAATTCTAGGCCATCCACTTTTATTATCACTTTTGTTTTGATTTGTTTTGCTCTTGAAGGTGTGTTGAGATCTCACATTAAGCCATCTGTCTAATTCAAAAGGTATGTTTCTCACAGAATGGATCTTTTCCGCATGTTGTCACATCTATGGTATTACATCTTTGGTAGTAATAATATCACTCCTTCTTTTTCTTGTTTCCTTACTGTATTGAAATTTTGGGATGGCTTATTTTGGAACAAAGTAACAGCCCTCAGCCAAAATATGCTTACCCAGGTAAGTTGTTCTCTGTGCACCCATTTCTTGAAAGAGGCAGCTCTCACCTTCAACCTGATAGAAAACCAGGACAAAGAGCTTGTGTGGACATGTTTCATTTGGCAAAGTTTAACATTTCCACCAGCCCATCTCTAATTTTCATGCTAAAATTTTTGAAGACAGGCTAACCTGGAGCAAGTTCAGTGTGCAAACCATTTGATTGTTTTTCTATTTATGCAAAAATATTTGTTGTTTATAGAATTAGTGGAATTATCAAGACCCGATTGTTATCTTCCTCCCTGAAACTAGATGGCTTAGAGAATTTAACTACCTAAATAAACAAACTACCATATGAAGTGTGCTTGAATAGTTCTTATACCTATTTCTCTTACAAGCAGCAAAGAAAACAAACACATACGAACATAAAGGTTACCAGTTATTTTCTAAATCTTTAAACACAGAAGAAACAGTAACAGTTTGTTACAAAAACAGCTAGTTGAGGAACTGTTTTCTGAAGATAAGATCTAGATCTTGTAGGCAGTTTTAAGTTCCATTTAGGCATTCTAGGCTCTTCCCAAGGGTGCATCACTGTCCCTTCACACAAGTTTTGGTTCAAGGGAGGTCTAGAGTGCCAAAATTGCCTGCTTTAGATGTGTACACCAGCTTCATCTTTGCTGCTGCTGACTCTCCAGTTTTGGAAGTAGGAGACCTTGTTTTGCCTGCTAAAAACTGTAGTGAATTAAATATTACTGTTTTTGTTAAGATAGGAAAGCCTAATCACTGTGAATTCATTCAGTATTGTTGGATAGTGTGTGTTACTAGTAATAATTAAGTCATATCTTAGCAAGAAAAGGGTTCTCATAGGAGGTCACCAAGGGCCACTTAAGGTGGTGATGGTGTGTACTCACTGGAGAAAGACTATCAAGGTCAATTAGAATACTTGAGAAAATCGTTATCAGTATGAATACGGATGCATAAAGAATCCTTTCTCAAATTTGAGAGATTTAACTAGTATTTAAAAACACCATTTAAATGCAGATTTACTATCATTCTTATATCCCCTAAAGTGAATTAGGTCTCTGATTTGAATGTGCTGTACAGCGAGGTGACAATTCCTTTTTTTTCCCCATAAGCTCACTGCTGGAAGGGTTGTACGAAAGCACCTCTTGGATTTTATTTTTCAGGACTATACTAAAGAGAAAGCAGATGATCATGAAAACAATGTTCCTGTTTCTGAATTCAGCTTGCTATTTTCTACACTGAATTTATTGTTCTGAGTTCAGCCCCATGCTAGTCGAGCAAAATCCCAAGTCAACAAAGATTATATACATAAAAATAAGTCTGAAAAAAAATCAGATATTTTATTGGTATAGAGCTGTACTAATGTATGACATGAACAGAGTAATCTCTACGTGTAGTGCTTTCACAAAGCTGAGAAGGGGAGAAGGCATAGCTTATCAGAGAGGGACAGTACTTCAGCTGTGTAATTTACAGCAGAATAAGGTACCAAACAGGTAAAGCAGGTGATAGCAGATGAAGTGTATGTAAATGTATGTATGTGTGTAGACATATTTATACACAGACATGCACACACATGCATACATTTTTATATATGTATATAAATGTGTATGTATATATGCAAATTTATATATATCTATATATCTATATATACATATGAGCGAGTGACTGTGATGACTGCTCAAAACATCTTTTCTGGAAACCTGCTTGGAGGGGAATAAGGGCAGCTTTTTAACCATCTCCTGATAACTTCATTGTCATTTATGAGCACTAGAAGTACTGCTACTCTTTTCTGTTGTATTCATATAGTACACTGCATTTTTTGTGACTTTGGCACTTTTACGTTAGAGATTTTAAGCTTCTTCATTGCAAGGAAATAGAAGTTTTGTGGCTCTCAGAACTCAGTGTCTATTGCACAACTGACTGTTTTCGGAGGACTGGATTTGTATTGCTAGACCCAGCTGCAGGTCTTCTTCAGTAGGGGTAGTGCTTGTTGGTGCAACAGGAGAACAGGATTGTGGCTGGACAGCAGAGCAAACGCTTACTTGCACAGTAAGTGTGTTCTTAAGGCTGCAGCCATTTTTTTCTTCCGTCTTGATAAGCTTTCAGTTTAGAAGTCCAGAAGGGCTGTAGGGGAACTTATGCACAAGTATACGAAAAGCCAGAATATAGTATTGACTGACTGAGGTCAGAAGAAGATTTGAATATGACTTGATCATGACTTGTTTTCTCTTTGTATATACATATACATATGCATATAGATATACGTATGTTTTGTCCACATGCGAAATATTTAGTTGTAAAAGTAAAAGGCAAAGTTGAAGCAGGTCCTGCTCCATCTAAAAACAGTGGACACATTTCTATGGGCTTTCACTTGGCTGAAGTTTTCAAAATAAACTAAATACAGAGCAAAGACTTGTCATATTTGACTTTTAGCAGTATACTTATGATGAAAACATGTAGCAGCTACATATGTTATTGAACCAGCTAGAAGTGAAGCTATTTTTGACAAATGCATTCAAGTATGGCACATATGCAAAGTATTTCTGTGGCTTCACCCCCAAAATAACCTGATAATTTATAGGGATAAATAAAATGTCCAGCCACCCACTAGATGGTGGCAAGGAGCACAGTTAGGTAAAATTGTATTTACAGCTGTGTGTGTGTTATCTTTTTAGCAGCAGAATCGGATTAATCTGCAACCAGATTCTCCCCCATAGGTAGGTGTTAGCGCTAAGCCAGCTCACTAGTAGGAAGGTCTTTGTAGCGGTGGCCTAGGACAATCGACTTGCCCCGTTAGCCATGCTGTAAAGAAGCAAGAAAAAGAATAGTTGGAGTGTGTGAGGGGTGCTGAGTGGTACAAGCAGTGCTACAGTTGAGATATCCCAGCGACAAAAATATTTCCGAGTGGTTGCTGTGCTACAGAGCTGCAAAAATGTGCTGATATCTTCAAGAAAAACAGAACACGCATGGCAGCAAATGTTTCTTTTTCCTAAGACAGAAGAGTGATCCTGGTGGGTTAGAACACCAAAACAAAAGCTATGCGACAGCTGAAGCGCCGGCGTCTTCCCTGTCGCTGACCTGTGCTGCGTTTCATTAGTTCCCTTCAGCGGCGGCAGGCGAGGGCCCTCACAGATATACAGGCAAAACCGCCAGCGGCGAATCCAGGCTAACGCTTTGCTGCAAGGCGTTATGCACGGCGTGTCTGGAACACCAGGTTCCTCATCTGTTGCCTTACGGGTGGTGGTATTAAGGGAAACAGTAAGCAGGGAACAATCTGTAGCTGACTTCTGAAAAGGTAATGCTGAACACAGAGTGCACCTTTACCATCTGCATGCCCTGTTGTAAAAATAAGGTGGCTACCACGAAAGGATTCTGGTGTTCCACATATGTTATACATACATCTGCTGCAAAGGGCTAGTTTGTATACATCGCTGACGGATTTGATCGCCTGTTTGTGAACACAGCTACAGAAGTGCTGGGGGATCAGCAGAATTTAACAGCAGAATTTTGCTTGCCCTTATAAATAGAACAGGGGTCCTCCCCCAGCATGGTATGTGGATCATAAATATCGAAACAGCATACAAAAGCTGCCCAAGAGGCAGAGTATCTGCTGTTGCATTTGGTGAGGGTTGGCTGCTGCAATCACTGTCAGAATTGAATATAAGCAGTCAGCCTCACATTGTTTAAGGGAAAGAATGTGCATTGGTGGAAGATTTTTTTGCTACAGTCTACAGAAAGAATAAAATACATAGGAAATGAATACAAGGAAATGTACAGAAAAATACTGTGCCTTAACCCCAAACAAAATGTTTGCTGAGGGCTCCCAGATTTTGATTCAATAGAAATGACCACAGCAGACTTTTAGGTGTCTTTACAGACATGTGAAATTTCCTCGTTGCTCCAAGAAATGTACCACTCTGAGAGTGGTACTTTCTCACTATCAAAAGACCAATCAAATAAGTGAGTTTAATAATCAAGTAAGGGGGAGCATGCAGGAGAGAGAAAGAGCAATGGGAGACGATGTAACAAATTTTTTGTGACTCCATTTTAGGTATCTACAACGCTGTTAGAGTCCTCATCTCTCCAGTGAGTGACTAATAGAGAAACTGGATACTACCCTCCTACCATAGACACAACGTATTTTGGCACAAGTGGAGCTGAGTGTGATTCCACCACTTACTCTGTTCTAGGATGCTGGGTAGAGCACTGTCCTGTCTTCTTCAATCCCGTGTTGCAAGCTGCATCTTCATCGTCTGGATGATAGCTCATCCACTGTGTCATTTCACATCCTGACCTTCTCACTAGTGCAGACACTCTGTATTCACCCCAGCTTTACAGTATGGCACTTTGTACTAGAAAACCCTTCCGACATTACACAATAACTGCCAAGTAAATTTAGTCTGCCGTGGTCTGTCTGCTGAATGATTCCTTCCATTTGACTACCTTGCTACACAACAGATGCTAACAGAGTGCCCATATCTTCTGTTTCCGACCTTATAGCACCAAGCTTACCGGGAAATAACCAAGTCTGATTTAAAATAAAAATAAATTTATTTGTATAGTTTTTAAACCACCAGTGATACACAGAGCAAGCAAATAAAAAGCTCTATAGGTTGCCTGTCTGGAACACCTTATCTTCAAAGCTCTTGTAATGTTTTTCCTAGCACACAATTCAAGTACGTTAAGAAAGACTGACACCTGCAGTCACACATAATTAGGTCAAATAAAAACATCTATAGGATGATGAAGAATGAATTAGGAAGATCTTTGCTTCCATCACAACAGCAGGTTAAAGTCACAAGGGCTGTAACTTTGAATTCCACTCTGTATTAACTGCAATCCAGAAAATGTTGTCCTTGCCCTTGATCATACTCTAAATTAAAGAGTAAA
>Ga0065711_1007491_pt1 | contig 14770 bp, 8 predicted proteins | sample Hoacrofraction12_FD_59098 | JGI IMG/M metagenome (GOLD analysis project Ga0065711, IMG submission 59098) | Hoatzin crop microbial communities from Cojedes, Venezuela - Epithelial fraction 12 v2 (version 2) | ecosystem: Host-associated > Birds > Digestive system > Esophagus > Crop | place... | reverse complement strand
TTTTTTTTTTGTTTTTTTTAAAAAAAAAAAAAAAAAAAGGAGCAACACTCACATTGCAGCAGTAAGGGACAGGCCAATACACGTAAGTCCAGTCAGGGTTTAAAAAAAAGATTCTGAAACGCTATTTGTTTAAACTCCTTAACATTTTAAAATCCCAAAAAGCAAACCCTGCAAGATCACTTCTTTGTGATTCTGAGAGATTTATACTGACATTGTTTGGTTTAGTGAGGTTCTACAAGCACGACCCAAGTGACAAACATGAACTATGATGTAAAAGCCAAGTAGTTCATACAAATAACTCCATCAAAACAGAAACTTGGAAAAAGCTTGGAGTAAAACTCCCAGCTCCAAGTTCCTTGGTGGCACACTCTTCTACTAATGTGACAGCTATCATCTCTATAAAACCAGAGATAATGGCAAATTTATATTACAGCATGAACTCTTCTCTCTTTTCAAGCATAAAATGACAGTTGGCCCATAAATGACACACTTCAGCATGCAAAATTTACGTAGAATTTGTTATGGTTTTGCCAGTAATTTCAAGATGACCATTCCAAACCTTCACCTTGTTTCCCCCTACATGAGCACAGAAAAGAAGGAGCAGTCGCTGACCACTGCCCTGCAGCTCACCTGGCTGCTGCTATCTGATCTTCCACTTCGTAGGTTCCCAGCCTTCGGTTTATCGCGTGCATGATCTCATCCCCTTGGTACCCACTCCCTCTGCCATCGAAGCTGGCCACAATGATCTGCTCGGTGCTCGCGAGGTAAGTAGCCCAGTTGATCCGGAAGGCGTAATCGACTTTCTGACTACAGGGCCCTGCGTACCTGGGGGAAAAGAACCACAGAATTCAGGTCCACGTAGTCTTGCATCACGCATCTGAAACACAATTATTGCTGACAGTTTTCAGCCACTAATGAAGGGTAGACTTTTAAATTAAACTGAGCAAACAACAAAAGCATCACTGACTGACTCTAAACTGCTGCTTTGCCTGGACACCAAAAGCAATATGCTTTTTTAAAATACCAGCTCTTAATCAAGAAAGCAGACTGGATTTTATCTTTTTTATTGCTTTCTGCTCTAATAAAGTCAAAATAATGAAGGTTTCTTAAGTGGCTTATCATAAATCCAAACCAAATTCTTTTTTCTGTTGGTATATCTAGTCATCTGAGTTTCAAAGAGATGCTCTTTAACCATTTCTGTTTCATTTACCTAGTATTTATTTGGTTACAGTCTGAAATCAACAAATAACCTTTATTTGGAAAGATGAAAAAGATGTTTTTCTGCATTTTTAGTGTCTCATCAATGTTCCCTACAGTCTAACCTATTTCTTATGCAGGCTGAGAAAAAGGAAGCAAAATTGTAATTATTGCTTTTTATTTTAAAATATTTGGAAGCACTTGAGCACCAGAAAAATCACATTCTGTGAGTGCCTGGACGGTAAAATTCTGTTTGCAGTGCACTTCTATAGCCGCTGTTCAACAGAGTAAATAATGGAAGAGTGGCTCTTATTGCTCTGGAACCAATCTTCCTCAGTTTCAAAAGCAAAGAAAAAACTACTAGGAATTGTCTGTATCAAGCTTTATTTCTACACGCTACAGATCCTGACACTTCCAAAGGACTTTCTGATATCAAGATCACCACAAAGCAGAGGTGATCCTGACAAAGGCCTACCTAAGTCAATAAAAATAGAATCAAAACCAAAATAAGTCTTCAGAAGCACAAAGCACTGACTGCTCATCAAAACTTTCAAAGCCATTACAAAACATATTACAGTTCTACCAAATTACATTATATAAAGATATATCTAATAACTAACAACTAGTTTCCTTATGAAGTCAACTTCTTGTAAAAAGAGGAAAACGTTAACATTTCTATCTTAATGAATAGCTAACTTTCAGTAATTTCCAGTCAGAAGAAAACATACTGGCATCAACAGAAGTGCCTGAGGAAGGACGGAGCAAACAGCACACGCTTACGGTCTTGAATTTATGAAAAAACAGCAAATGCACTCCTGACCACAGGATGCAGTTTGCCAACACCAGCTGACAGTCAAATATCACAGAGAAAATGCAACGTCAGACTTACTATTTCAGCTTTAGAATACACAGCTTAGTCAAGGTTTCATTTTGGAATGTCATTTCATTGAATATGATTCCTAATTAACTCTTAAAGCAGAGGAGGAGGTAAGCTAAGGCTAACATCTTGGCTTTTAAGTCAGATACAGAATGTATCTGCCTCTCTGCCACCAGCAAAATATGTGCTTGTTAAGCTTTACATCATCATATGGCACAGGAGCCTATCATGAATTGGGATACACCTAATTCTTTTCACTCCCTCTTAGAACTACTTCAAGAAGTAATTAGAAAACATGCCAGTTTTGTGTCTCCCGATCTTATTAAGAGCATTTGAAGTAGATGAAAGTGATTATTAACACATCTCCATATAACTTGAAGACTTACACATCAAGGAGCAGAGGGTACTTCTTTGATGTATCGAAATGGGGAGGCAGTATCATTTGATACCACAGGTCTAAAAGTTAAAAGAGTTTGACTTAGGTCAGTTCTCCAGTGAAATCATTTGACATGCATTGCAATTCATACAAGAACACATTTCAGTCACCCCAGAAAAACTAAATACTAGTTTCGCCTGAACTGTCCTAATATACACAGGTAAAAGTTCGTAGCTAATCTAGGTTGGTTTTTTTTTTAATGTTTTATGGCTAAGTTAGCAGAAAGTCTGGAACTGGAATGTCTACAATAATAATAAAATCTGAGGACTCAACATGCTGTCTCGTAACATTATTCTATATTATAAGCTTATATGTAAAACTTGCTAAGTCTCTACAGTGGTAAATCTGACATTAGCTCAAAAATTATTCTCTACTCAAATTTCTCTCCCAGCACTAGAAAGAAATTTTAAATATTTTGAACCTGCCAGATAGGCTTCGCATGACAGTTTGTAAAGCATCCCAGAAACGTACTCAAAGATCTATTATTTCTCAGGCAACACTGATTCTGGTTCTATCTGTGTTACTCTTGCCACCCAAGTTGGCTGAGAGTTAGCTGAACATTTGAAATGCACAACATGTAAGTTCTGCAAACCAATTGGCTTGGTTGTTCACTCATGAATTTTAAAAGAACTGATGCTGCAAAGGCAGCCTGAAGCAATGCTGATGGACTGCACTGCAGTGATAGCCAGAGTGCAAGTCTCAGAGAATTTTGTCCAGGTATGAACATGCAAGACACTGACACACTGAAAAATTAACAATCTAAATCGAACACATGAAAATACTAATTTTAATTTTTTGCATCATCTGTGTACTCATAGTCATGTATGTTATCAAAGTATAAATCTGCTCCCATGGATTTGTGAGCAGACTTGGAACTTGAAGTAGGACTACATAAATGGATTTATTTATCCTATTTGTGACATTAAAAATGGATTCCCCTTACCCAAAAGCTTCTACCCTGAAGAGATGAAGTAGTAAGAACAAAGAGGAATAAAAAGATGAATATACAATTGATAGCACGAAGAACATCTTTAAACCTCCATCTTGCCTGGAAGATTTCATCTTTAGCCCTAGTAAAAGCATGATAGAAATGAAAGACAGAAAACACAAAGATAAAGACAGTCATTATATAAATAAGGTAACAGTGGAAAGAGGAAGGCATCAAAAAGAACAGTTAACAATGACTGACAGAACTCAGTACAGTTTGTAAAATATAATTCCATTAAGCACATTCATTCATTTTATCAAGAGGAAGTTTGTCATGAAGAGAAAAGCCAGTAGCAAAGGCTGGAGCATGAACAGTCTGGACAGGCACCAGGCCTCCCTCCACAGGTCTACCTGATGTTCCCCAGCCTCAGCAAGCACCAAGAAAGCTTCCATACCCAGACGTGCAAAATTCAGAAGAGCACCACTCACAGAGCATTCGGAATTAATTTTCTAGCATTTTGTTCTAGTCTCTATTCAGAGGTTTACGTAGTCTTCGAGCATGAACACACTTTTAAGAACGTGACTATTCAATCCAACTATTCCCCTACACGAAGCCAAAGGTGATGTTGAAATGTAGCCTAAATGAATTTGCAAGCTTTTCCATTTAGATTGCATGTCCATTTTTTGAGAATAACTGAACAACTTTTCCACTGTCCCAAGGTGCTAACACAAACCAAAAGGGACTCATACCTGTAAATTAAGACCTACTTGAATTTATAATTTACTTTAAATTCAACAATGCTCCTGAGCTTGGTGCCCCGCCCCACCCCCCATACCTCTTATTTATTTATTTAATGTGGTGTTAGCGACTTCTGTTTTTCAGGTAATTATCAAGGAAAAAAGGAGTTAAGCCACTTCATCACGAAAACATCAAGATATCACACTACAGAAAAAGCATGATCTAGGTAAGAATATTTTGGGTTTTCAGAAAAAACCAGAATGTTTGGAGATGCCCAAAAAACAAACCTTGTCTTGCTTCTAAGTGCTGAATAACTGCAATAATCCCCACTACACCCTCACCCTTCTTTTCTGTCATGTTCAGCAAAAGACCTTGAAGTGCTTGGAGAAAGGTGAAACAGTTTTTGAACTTACTGTATCCACCTACGCTGATGACGTCAATTTTTTTTGAAGGCATCTGAATATCTTTCAAGGAATCTTCCAGTTCAGTGTTATTTTCCAGGTATCTGAGGACTAAATAAAAAAGCTAGTAAGACTTAAAGATTATTTTCAAACGCATTGCTCTTTAACTATGAGCCACTTTAAAAATTCAGTCTGAGATGATGGCAAGCTACATTGCAGTCTTAGTTTACTGCAGTTTTTGTTTTTCCTCTCAGATTCAATGTTTACAATACAGTTTTCCTTCAGTAATTTAGTAACCAGGAAGCTGGTTTCCGTATTTTTCATCTAAATGCAATTTCAGAAAAACTGAACAATAATCCAGTAAATAAGTCATACATTACTCACTGCTTTCCAGCACAACGTAAAATAATATTAAATATGCTATGAATAAATGTATGCCAACCTACATAATTCATTCTTTTGGTTAACTATACTAATTATCTGAACTTAAATTTACCCTTTATAACTGACATATTAATTATTATACTAAGCAATGAGGACAAAATTAAAATAAGTTTACAGTGCAATTTTCTGGCTCAACACAAATTATATTCTAAGACAACCCCATACCTTGATCATCACTGCTTCTGTGCAGAGTAGATATGGGCAGGCCAGGACCTGTTAATAGAGCATAAAACCTTTATGTTTGCATGCTGTCTCAAAACACAACCCTTGTAAAGTAATAGGAAGTGGGTGAATCATAAAAGATCAGAATTTCCCTCCAGTTTGCACAAGCTGGATTTTAAGTTCAGTAGGGCCCAAACTCAAGCCACAGGATTTCATAAAATATTCAGACTGTCTCGCAGGCAAACCACATGATTGTGAGGTACTGAAGAATTAAACTTCCACTCTTTAGCAATGTGTGCCCATCGGTTGTGGACCACGACCTGGAAACCCATAAACATTGTCATGGAGACCACAGCAGTCTTCTTCAACCAATCAGTTATACAACTTGACAGAACAATTCCCTTTCTGCTGTCTGTCTGTCTGTCCGTCTAGCCCATAGACCAAGGAAGATCTTGGCATTTTAAGCAACAGCAAACATTGCAATTTAAGGGAAATTGTAGAGAAGATTTTATTTTTCCTACCCTCTGATTAATTTATCTCTTGTACTATCTAGGACAAGCGCTTAAAAGTCAGAGACAGACGACAGTCCCGCTGCTTAACATCATTATGTTCACTGGATTATTTTGAACCGCACTACCTATCTTAATTTTATTCTCACATATAGAGCCCTTCTCTCTACCCAGCCTACTGCTTGCCTTGCTCTCAGAGTCTCCAGATTCCTTCTGCAGACAGAGCTCCCCGTGCAGCTCTGGAGGAGACGCATAGCGGACAGGAGTGCTTTGCCACCTCTTTCAGGTCCACTGATAGGTAGAACTATCAAATCCCATCCTCATAATATTCATCAAGGTGCTTTTGAGCCTAGGAGGGAGTATGTTTTTCCACTGCCAATGCATTTATCCAACGATATTAACACATATCATTGTTACACAGTGCGTATCAAGATCTTGATGAAGTGAACCTCCCCACCCAACTAATCAGTGAGTCATGTTTATGACAACTAATTCCGGATATACTCACCACTACAATCTAGCTGATAATACTGTGCGTCTTTGCTGAAGGACACAGAATAATACTGGCATCTTTCTTGATTCAGATCACAGCTAACACATTTAGTAGAATTTGGACTGCTTTCCAAGAGCACTCTGCAAAGTAGATGAGCATCATTTCAGAGATGAAAGACTTATTCCCCTCCTCAAGCTATGCTAAACAAATGTATGCTTTTTAAATAAGATGACTGAATGAAGTATGATAAAATTCATGAGTAAAGTGCCTCTTGGTTTAAAAATTAGAGAAAACAGACTTTAAACTTTTGAGTTCAATTAATACTGGAATTACAGTCATAGCCAAAAAAGCATGAGAGGTCTTCTTTAGGGATTTGTTGCTTAAGGAGTCATTGTTTCTTTTCACAATTTCCCTTTATTAACTAAATTTACAGAACAATATTTTAGTTATTTTTACAGTTAATACCCCTACATTGATACAATAGGATACCACATTAGACTGTGAACATCCTAACGTTTTATTTTGCAATGCTTTTTCTTAAAATTTTTTTCATTAACAGCTATTTTACTCATACTGTAGAAAAAAATTCTTACTTATAAAGATTTCTTCCTCCTGGTGCTCCACCGTTTTCATTACTAATGTAGTATCTATACAAGCAAAACATACTGGTTTTAGTAAAATATTTACAGTATACTACAATATTTGAAGATTTATCTTACATGTTCAGCTTTTTAATGAGTGAAATGACACCTTCTCCCTGTTCTCCCTCCCTGCTTGTTTAGACCCTTGTTACAAACCCTCCTGATAGGAATCAACAGCTTAATTACAGTACTTACAAAAAGTTATTGGTTACAGCTTCTATGCTGATTACTTCCCATTTTCCCGCAGTAATAGGTACTGGAGCCTGGAGAGGGGGGAGGGGGGGGAAGGCAAGACAAAAAGCAGAACGTGAAGCTCCTCGATCACCAAGAAAAACACAAGCCAGCAGTGACCATGCTACACCTTATTACTCACCTGTGAGCCATTTATGTAATGGATGTGCTTGTAACCCGCTGCATTGCTAAAGACTTTGTAGTAGGTAGCACTGTCGGGTGCAAACTGAGGGACAGATGGCTGAAACTTGAACACAAGAGAAGAGGGGTGTCTATTAATGCAAACAACAAAACTCCAAAGCCAAAATGGTAAGTATTGAAAACTTCTCTTTAGAGATATCAAAACCTAGATTTAAAACAGTGTTATCACTGTATGTACTGCAAAACTTTCTGCCTACTGATGTGGTAGGTAAAACCTGTAGCCATTACCCTAAAATTAAACACACTTAAAATATTTTCTTGCTCCTTAAGCAGCAGAATTTCCTGAGTATTAGCCCTGGTAATGACCGATGTCCCCTCCAACCTCCCTTGAATTTGAAGTCCTACAGGTGTTCCTAGCTTCTTACCATTTCAGGAAATGATATGTGCATCTCCTTTTAAAGTCGCTGTTTTACTCTGTCCAATGTCAACATGGAGCTGTAACCTATAGCAATGTAAACACTGCAAACACGTTTTCCTTGAATTTCCCATTTTAAAACACATATTTGTGAACAAATTCTTTTAACTCTTCTTTTTCTATTCTTTTAATTAGCTTGACAGTGAAAAATGTCCCCCTTTATTCAAGGAAAACAAGCTGCTTTCCAAGAGGAAATTCTGCTAGTAAGTAGGTGGTTACAGAATGCCAGAGAACCCAAGTGGGAATGATACTTTCATGAGGGAACTACCCATTTATCAATTGGGAGTAATGGAAATGAATGGATTCCTTCTACTGACTGTCTTCTGGATGTGCTCCATGTGGTAGAGAGAAAAACAGAGGAATGAAATTGAGACGAATGAAATAAAAGTTATTTCTGTGATAATCCAAAACATTTAAATGTTAATTAGCCCATTGACACAACACAACTACCTCCAAGATGTTATACCCATTTTTGAACTGGAAAGTGAAGGAGAAAGATGACATGACAAGTAAACAATGACAGAACTTGAGTGTCCCTAACCCATGTGCTCCCAATAATCTCTCCTTCTTCCCTAGCAATATTTTTACAAAAAATAACCTGGCAAATATTTTGCTAGCTTCTCCCTTATCACAGTCTTGCTTTTTCAAAGTGTGACTTTCCTTCAACTCAACTGGCAAGCTCTAACTTAGCTCATGACCTGGAAGCCTTATGCAGTAACACAGGCTGTTCTGAGCGTTCTTAGATTAAGTATACTTTCATCTCTATTTTTGAAAAAAAGAAAAAAACCACCATAGATACATACAGAGAGAAGTATATATCTATATTTTACACACATATATAATTTACTTAAGTTTGTATACACACTTCTATGAATTGTATACACATATATATGTGTATATATACACATCTCATATATATAAAAATATCCCTTATCAGTCAAGCATTTTTTTATCATCCTTAACTAGATAAGAATAAAAGAATGGAATAAATATACATTTCCTATCCCCTCTTCAATCCTCCCTACTTTCCACTCCCTTCTCAAATCGAAGAATCATATAGTGAGATTATCTTTTTCTTCCAACAACTCCTAAGATGTGGGTTGTCTCTTTAAAGGAAACAAAAAACCAACAACCTAGTTTAATGGCACAGACTCGCATTTTGCCCTCTTATTTTGCACAACTGTTTACAAAGTCTGCAGCTTGATCATCACATTGTCTAATTGTGAAGCCTTTGCTGCAGAGAAGCAAAATGTGTCAGCGTTAAGGCCTTCCTTTCCATATCAAATTTGACAGCAGGTGGGTTGATCTCTCATCTTCATACTGCGGATGATTTCATCCCTGCTGTTGCCTCCCTCTTTGCATTTCTTTAAACTTTCATTTTTGACTTCAAAAGTGAATTAGTGACTAAAGCATAATCAGTGTGTGGAAAATGCGGGAGTGGAAAGCGTACTCTGTGTTCTCATCAAAAACTCTGAAACTCATTTCTCCCTCCAAGTCTGAACTTTTGCATCTCTGCTTCACTTCCCCCAGATCTTCTGTGTAGTTCATTAGGTGCCTACTCTCTACCATGTACAAAAGGACTGAGAGGCAGCTTGGAAATCATCATCCAGACAGGAGCGATGGGTTTGGCAGAAGTGTATGAAAATTTTAATCTGGGCAGTTTTATGCATCTTGTCCCCAGTTCTCTCCAATCGGTATTTTTTTGGGGGGGAAATAAATAAATCAGAAAAACCCCAAGGAGAACCTGGAACGGTTTGCTGCAACATGAAACGCTAAAAACGGCTTTTGTCCTCTATGCCTTTCCTCCAATGCAATTCAAAGGTTACAGGATATGCTTCTTAATACATTTCATCCCCTAGATCATTCTGGAGGTGGTAGGAAGGCTGGAGAGCTGCCAAACCCGCATCGCTGACAACTCCCCCGGAACAAAGGGAATTCTGAATCCTGGCTCCTGCACTTCCCTACCTACCGCTACTGAAGTGGTAGGTCAGAATTAAAAAGGAATCTCAAAGGAGCACTCTGCTTTTTGGCAAGCCAAACACGATGCGTGGGTCACAGGGGACACAGTTACAGCTCCAGCCCACGCTGCAGTGTCAGCCCAGCCTGGGAGCTCAGAACCCCATAGCCACGAAGCTTAACGCCGGGAGCTCCACAAGAGACCATGTTTTCCCATACATGTATAATGCAACAAGTGAATGGATCAGACCGGCACACAAGAGGCACTGCAACTGGCAAGAGGCTCGTATGAAATTTTCTTAATTATCAGTGTTATTTAGCATGTGGCAGTTTTAGAAATTGAACACTCACTCTGCCAATCCAGCCAGTTGTACTTTCTTCCGTACGTTGTTTTTCCTAAGAAAGATAAAACAAACAATCCCACAACAATTATGTTTATTTTACATCAGGTTATGTTTCTACAAAGATAAACATACAGAGACACTCTACTTCTGTCTAGTCTCATTTATCAAGCGTTGCAACTCTCCCACCTCATTTTTCTTACCTGTGGACACGACCAGTTTCCAGCAGCACTTTCAAAGTCACAAACTGTGAGGACTGAAAAATTCTGAATTCTTCTGAGCCATTGCAGACAGATCCTTTCATCTGTCACCCATGTTACAACACTCAAATAATGATCCCTGAAAAAAGCAATAGCATTAGATATTTAAAATCCTCTCTGTAATAGCATACTATACAATAGCATTCAGCAATTCACTGAATGAGACTCATCTGGCTATTTTCATTTCAATCTACTCTGCAACAATAAACAATGATGCAAACCTAATTGTGCCATTTTTTTTCCAATTGTTTTTACTGCTAGTAGATGCCTTGGTTATTTTCATTCATACAATAACGAATTAGATAGTTTGTACATACCCACTTCCAGAAAGACTGCAATAAAATTCGAACAGCCAGATCACTATCCTCTAATGCACAAAATAATAGCTACTCCAGACTGTTCATAAATCTTGTACTGTGTGCATCTAGAGGAAATTCTTCTGAATATTAAGTTGCATGGAATTTAGATTTTAGAATTTTATCTTTAGCTGCACGAAGCTGGCTGCCTGTAAGCACTTTCTGAGTGATATATATCTTTGTTCAATTTAGTATTTATTTCCATTAGTCAGAATGGAAGGAGAGATTGTACCAAGAACAGATATTACTATTTGAATATTTTACTTTCATCTTCAGAATATCAACTAGTTGACATGAAGAACTGGAGTATCTGAAAAAAAATTATCATTTTCATGAATATTCCTGTATATTAATTTTAAAAAGGTACCACACAAAATTTAGTGGTTTTATTTACCATTACGATCTGTCAGATGTGCTCGCCTTTTCTTATTTTAGATCTCTCCTATCTCCTAGAAGCCTTATGAACTAAAATAAAACAAACCTCCCCTCCAAGGCAAGTATACATTTTTAACTGGAATTTGCACATTTGAGTTAGTTCCAAGTTCACGTTCTCTTTTTCCCCAATGTTAGTTAACAAAAACATGTGGGAAGTTTTGTGATGAGAGTGAATATCTTTGTGATTGGGGCGGGGGGGGGAGAAAACACTACAATTAATGTGGATGGATTAAAAATATACGCTAACTAGTTAACGGCCACTTCCAGGTTTTTTTCTAGATTGCAGTTTAGAAATCATGTCTAAAAAAGGTCTATTTTCACACTCGTATTTGACTGGGAAGTTGGTAGGTCACTGAATTTCTACCGTCACTGGCTTCCAACAGCATATTTTAGACCAATAATATCACAAAAGCACTCTGCAGGAGCTTGTTTGGAAAACAAATGAAACTGCCGTTCCCCATGCACCTATAATAGCAGTTTCCCTTGCTTTGTAAAAGGAGAATTAGCCCCACAGTTTTTGTTCCTTCAAAGTGAGAGAAGTTAACAATTCTGGAAACTATAAATCATCCATCAGACAAGATGGACAGCACAAGGAAAAAATGAAAAAAATATCATTTATTATGCTATTATTATAACATAGTAAGTATTTTATGGTTATTATAGAGACTGGGAATGCACCTTCAGCTTTCAACAACCCATGAAATATTAACTAAGCTTCAATTAACTCAAATATAGAGTACAGCAGTTTTGCATTGCCCTTCCTCATTTGCTGCTGAGAAAGAATATTCCTGCAATCGCCGTCTGGAGCTCTCTACTCTGAAGACGACTTATTTTTAGGACAGATCATTCCAGAGAAGAAGCATCCATTGCCTTCATCATTCTGTTAGCCAGCGGGAGCCCCCTGTACCCATAATGCTAAAAGTGGTGTTTAAATGCTGTATGGATTTCACGCTGGTCATTTGTGCAAAAAGTGTCAGGTTTCATCTACCATCTCGTGGCAAAGCGCTGCCACGCCAGATTTTGGCAGATTTCCTTGACAAAGAATAAAACTTCCCCTCTGGAACAGCAGTGCGCTGTGCCCCCTTCAAACGTGGGGGTACAACTGCTGCGCAGGCAACGAGCTCCGGACAGTGCCGCAGCAGGCCACCACTGGCAGGGGCACTGCCCCTCGAGACCCCCACCCAGGCGAGCAGGGTGAGGTACGCCACCAATTCAAACTTAGTTTTACTCACAAGCAAGTAAAAATAGAATGGTCCACCACAAAAATTAAGCTTTCCTGTTATACAATGGTATAAATATACACACTGTGCAAATACTCATTACTTTGTGCTTCCAGGAGCAAAATTACCCGACAGCAAATTGCACATCACTTGCCTTTTCCTACTCATGTACTTTTGCTCTCGTGAAATTCCCCAAGACTTGCTCTGGCCACCTCAGCGTTTGCAGGACGCACAGGCCAAGGCTTAACCGTTCTTTGGATTGGCTGCTGTCAATCCTTGCACTCATCATTCAAGACCTGATTTGTCTTTGTATTAATCCTGATTTACAGGGTGTTACACTAATTTAAAAATGGATTAAGTCCATATAACTCAGGCCTGCATTAGCCAGACGGGTACAAGGCTGGAAGGCAGACGGTAGTTATTCTCCCCAGGTCACACAGCAGCGTTGTCCACCTTTCATTAGGTGTTAACAAAAGGCAAAACATAACTCTAAGACAGCAGAGAACTTAACCAGAACTGACCAAAACATAAAAAGCTTCTAATTCTGAGGCACTGAAACTCTGGAGAAAACCTGCACACAACAGCTATGCAACATCTAGCTTTTGCTGTGTTCCTGTAGAGAAAGGACAGAGAACAACATATTCATAACAACTCACGTATCTCGGTTAGCATAGAGATGTGGGTTACACTGTGGGGAGGGCTGACACAGAACAGCACTGATATTCCAGTTCTAGCCACCACGTACAAAATGCTGGTTTCATGCACTAGCTAAGAGACCTCTTCTGTTTTTTCTGAAGCTTATCAGTATAACCTGTGCTTCCATGTGCTTCCATACCCATCACGTTTGTAAGTGCAAACCTCTAAAAAATTTCCACAATAGTGTTAAAAAAACCCCCAAAACTCAAGATCTAGGATACCAAATTCTGTCTGCATGCATTTTAAATCAATTTAGCTGCTCTTTACAGAATACATTTATATCATGTTGTGCATTTCCAGTGGCATTTTGAGAAATACAATTTTCCATTTACTGTGAGAGGTGCTGGTTTTCACCATGTTTCCAAAGAAAACAAACATTTTAAGTATAAATCTGAAGACAACCATGATACCTTGCCTTAGCAAGGAGTCTGCTTCCAACGAAATCAAATCTTCACTTACCATTAAGGTTTTGTTTTGGTTTTTTTGGTTGTTTTTTTTTTACCCCAGTGAATTGGAATACATATATTATAATTTGATTATACCAAAACTTGCTCATATTAAAGTTGTACTGTGAAATGACTTCACCATAGTTAGACTCCACTGAATGTGATGAGCCAAGAACTTGTCACATTCTGAATATAACATACATGGAATATGCCATCTATATATAATCACTAGAAGGATAATCTCTGTGCAGATTTTCTCTGGTAAATCTTGTTGCTACCAGAGCTGCATGACTGGGAAAAACTGTCATATACACTGAACATAGGGTGGTCACACAAAAGCTCCTCCTCTCCCACCAAAAGAAACAAGCAAACATTTAGCCAAAATTTCTTACCCTGATTTTATATCTGCAGGTGGAGAAATTTCAGCAGAGTGGAAAACAGGAAGCGATCTGGTATCCACAATGAAGAATTTCACAGTTGGATTTGTAGCGCCTGCCTAAAAATAAATTTTTTCATTGTACTTTTGAAGAAAGAATATTCTTGGTGAAATAAGTGTTTGAAACTATAGACGAAGAAATTACTACAGACAGCCAGGTAAAACCAGCCAACTTCAAATATGTGAAAAGGCAAGATCCTACATGCAGTTCGTAAGATGGATACATAGATTATCCTTTGTATTTTTTTTATACGAAAGTGTTTGTATTTCTAGATAAGAAAGACTACCACATTTAGAAACATTCATAACTACATAGGACTTGCTGTATCCAAAGCAGTACTTGACCACCTCTCATCCCACATGCCACACACAGTGCCTTACAGTGAATCAAACCCACTGCTAACAGACGAAGGAAGTGTGGGCTGGATGAATGGTTGGTGAGATGGATTGAGAACTGGCTGAATGGTAGAACTCAGAGGGCTGTCATCAGCGGCGCTGAGTCTAGTTGAAGGCTGGTAACTAGTGGTGTCCCCCAGGGGTCAGTACTGAGCCCAGCCTTGTTTAACTTCTTCATCAACGACCTGGATGAAGAGTTAGAATGTACCCTCAGCAAGTTTGTTGATGACACCAAGCTGGGAGGTGTGGTAGATACACCAGAAGGCTGTGATGCCATTCAGTGTGACCTGGATAGGCTGGAAAGTTGGGCAGAGAGGAACCTGATGAGGTTTAACAAAGGCAAGTGCAGGGTCCTGCACCTGGGGAGGAACAACCCCATGCATCAGTACAGGCTTTGGGTGGACCTGCTGGAGAGCAGCTCTGCAGAGAGGGACCTGGGTGTCCTGGTGGACGACAGGTTAACCATGAGCCAGCAGTGTGCCCTGGCTGCCAAGAAGGCCAGTGGCATCCTGGGGTGCATCAAGAGGAGTGTGGCCAGCAGGTCGAGGGAGGTTC
>Ga0065711_1043369_pt1 | contig 14771 bp, 6 predicted proteins | sample Hoacrofraction12_FD_59098 | JGI IMG/M metagenome (GOLD analysis project Ga0065711, IMG submission 59098) | Hoatzin crop microbial communities from Cojedes, Venezuela - Epithelial fraction 12 v2 (version 2) | ecosystem: Host-associated > Birds > Digestive system > Esophagus > Crop | place... | reverse complement strand
CTTCTTCCCTCTGAGGGTGACGGAGCACTGGAACAGGCTGCCCAGGGAGGTTGTGGAGTCTCCTTCTCTGGAGATATTCAAGACCCGCCTGGACAAGGTCCTGTGCAGCCTACTGTAGGTGACCCTGCTTTGGCAGGAGGGTTGGACTAGATGACCCACAGAGGTCCCTTCCAACCCCTACTACTATTCTGTGATTCTGTTCTGTGAAAATAGGGAAAAATTCTCAGTTGTGGTAACCGTCAACATTAGCTGTAATGAACAGAAGGGAGGGTCTTCCTCGGAAGTATTTTATTTTTCATACGACTGCTTCTGGTGTCCAGTCTCTCATTCAGGACTCATTTGAGAACCCGTATGCTACATTGCCATGAGAAATCCAGCTCTACAAATTGAAGAAGCTAACACTAAGTCTATCTATTCTTTCTTGTCCGGATAGTTGTTCTTTGAGATACAAGTCATTCTTGTGATAAGGCAGGCAGAGATGCATTTTGTACCCAAAACTGAAATTGTTAACCCTTTTCTCTATTCTCAGAATCATTGGGACTGCAGTCCCACACAATACACCTCCTCTGTCCTCATTTAACTTATCTGCTGTGCCCACAGTGAAGCACTGACCACTCTAAAAGGCCTTTAACTGCTAACATTGGTGCCAACAATTGTCATCTTGCAGCGCCAGGGAGCTTTGCACAAGGTGTGAAACCCTTCCAAAGTCAGGGCAGTGTGGACTTGCTCCTTCACATGTGCCAACAGACAGAGCCTCTGGCAGTGGCTCAGCTGCACTAGTGCTGAAGAAGCCTCCTCTAGCTATCACAATAGGAAGTCCCAAGCCACTATCTTAATTTCAACAAAAATAAAGGGGAGGGGGGTGACTGCTGGTAGTTTTTGCAGTAAAAATGCAGCATTGAAAAGGTTCTCTGTAATAATCCAGTCCTTGTGTGTAGTGATGCAAACTTGCTGCTACTCAGGCACATGTATCTGTGAAGGCATTTTGGGATACTGAAGCACTACCATATTTGGCCACTTCTCTTCATAGTCCCTGTCTGGTAGAGAGGCTTTTGCATCCTCCTAGCATTCCTGGACCGCTGCGAAACATGCATTAAAAGCTCTGCTTTCAATCTTCAGAGTTGTAAAGAAGCTTTAAAGAGATGCTAACTGTTTTAAGAAAGAAATGGAAAAAAAGACTATCAAAACAATTTCAGTCAGTCTCTATGCACTTCTCTCCCACCCAAGTAATAACTATGTTCTCTCATTTTTCAGCTTTGAACTTGTTTCTATCATATTTGCTTGCATAGATAACATTTTTATGGGCTGCTCCAAATGACAGTAGTGCATAGCAATCTCTGAATTATCTGAGCCCTGAGATACTTTGCAGTCTGTGCAGCTAAACTGTCCTTAAGTGTTGTAATTTTTTCCATCATTGATTTGAGTGCTTAGACTTCCTTCCTGGGTAGATTTGGTGTGTAAAGAAAAGAGGAAGTCATTCAACAAGAGCAGCTTATCATAGGGGAAGGCCTGGAGCAGCAGTATGTCATGTAGAATGGTTCTGAGGAACCATTTTGAGCAACTCAGTGGGATCACCAAATCCCTAGAGTGTATGTTAGTAAACGGCATCATATTGCAGGCCTCAAGAGCTTGACAAAGAGGGCAGAAAATTCAGAATTTAGCTCCAGCAGACTTAAAGCTTTCCGTGCTAAACAGGGTAAGTGATGGACACAGGGCAGAGAAAAGTGAAGTAGGAAGTGTATATAAACCTGTTCATCTGCCCCTAAGATCTAATGGAAAGCAAAGGTGGAAACTAAGCAAAATGGATCTCAGATTTTTTGCGCTTAATAGACCAAGTCATTTTCCTCAGTAATTTCACAAGATGTCTCTTTAAAAGTCATGTTCAGCTTTAAAAACAAATGTCTACTTGCCAATATTCATTACCAGCCACATTTCTAGTAGCTGTTTGCTGTTTATTGGTTTCTGTAGTTCCCAGGGGCCCTGGCTGGCTTTTTCTAAGTGGATAAAAGTACGTTTTCCTGAAAGAATGGGAGATATTTTGACCACAAAGAGTTACGTGTCAGTTCTCCTGCTCCAGGGTACAGCGCTGGGAAAGGAGTCCCTGTCTGGGACTATGCTCCCATTAGGATGCAAACCCTTCTCCGTCCTCTGGAACTGCAGACCTCAATCAAGCCTGGTGTCTGCTCAGTGCAGGCTGGCATCACACCTCAGGCAGCAGCCAATTCCATGTGTTTCAGAGGAAGGACAAAGAAATCTTTTGGTGATTTCTCCATGAGCTAAACATTATAAGTAAGAATGTTTGACTCCCTTCTTTTGGAGTGAGTTCTGTGCTGTCATCTGTTACTCACAAGGAAGGAGAACAACAATTCAGCATTGTTCCCATCTGCACTGCTGACCTTCTGCAACAGGAGTTCCCTTGGCTGAGTCAAAACTACATGGCGGTACTGGTAGCTGAAGTGTTACACCTGAAGAGTTTTGGCCCTCATAAGAACCATGCAGCTGAAAAGGCTAATGATTTTCTTTGCCCTTCTACCCCAGAGCAGTTTTGAAAGCCTCCTGCTTCCAAGAGTAGATGATGTAGTCTGATGCTAGGGAGTAGCTTTCCAAGAAGATTCAGCACCTCTAAAGACCTGATAAAAAGCTGTACTGGGCCTATAGAAGCACTGTCTGAAAGGCTAGGGTTTCTCATTAGGTTGGTTTGGTTTTCTTTAAACTAAACAAAAACTACACGGAGTGGTCTCTTAAGGCGTAGGGAAAGTCTGACTGTAGAAAAAGGAATTCTTATTTCACCACAGAAAGAGTGATGCAGGTTATCCTGTCATGTCATAGCAATGTTCAGTTTTGTGGCCATCTATGTGTTTTAACCTGCCATGTGTATGAAACAGACATTTGATAGGCATGTATCTGTCTAAATAACAAGGCAATCTTCCATTTCAAAAACTCCATTCCCAGACTGGAAGCGGAGCTGGTCACACAGCTGTGAGCAGTGTGGTCTGGCCCTGCACTACCCAGTCAGGTACAGATGCTCCAGGATGTGCTCCACAGCTCCGTGCAGCTCTACCAGGAGACTCTGACATGCCCACAGGCTTTGAAGGGGAAGAGGATAGAAGCAGAGTGCCTGTCACATGTAAGACTTGGATGCTCTTCTGTCTTTGCAAGAAACAAAGGGGTGCTGCCTCTAACTGAGGGATACGCTGTATCCTGGCGTAGAGGTGTCATAGGGTAGCACTTCTGAAAGTACAACATTAAATTCGAATTACTCTTGATAATAATTATTGCATTCTGGAAAATCCCCAGTCCTTGCCTTGAAGCATGAAAAGCTTACTGTGTTAGGGTTTTTTAATCTTTCCGTATTTTGTAACTGAAGATCTAATGAGTTTCTTTTTTGAATAAGCTGGGTGTTGTTCTTTGAATTCTGGCAAAATTCCAAGCTGAATAATTGGATTCTTCATTCTCACCACATTTCCTCCCCTCAGCAACAGCGGTGTGGCTTGCTGCTCTGTATGGAGCTCTTCAAGCGTCGGCATATCAGACGTATCACTTCTAGCACAGCAGCTGTAGCGTTCAAAGTGTGTTATAATCAAAGGCATTGAAAAAGCATCAGCTATTATTTTTAATCAATAAATATCCTACAGCTTGAATGAAGATTTTTCATCCCAAGCGGTTTCAGAGCCCCCCGTGGCAGGGAGAAGAGCTGCATTCTTTTCAGGTTTCTCAAAGAGACTTGCTTTACTCTACTAACATCTAATCACAGCACCATAAACAAACTGATCAAAGCTGTAGACCTTCCCATGCAATTCCCTTCATTCCTGCCCTTTATGTGTTCACATAGACACATCGACTGTCAGCAGGGACTCTCCTTGTCTTCTTTCAGAGCCAGCTGCAGTGATAAAGGCAAACCTCCAGTGCCACGCTGGAGATGGTATCTCACCCAGGAAATGCTGTTAGCCAGTTCAATACCTCAGCCTCCCACAGACTTCCTGCATGACCTTAGTCAAGTCTTTCTGCCTCTAGACCTTCTACCCCATCTGTGTAATGGCATAATTGCACATACACCTCACAGAGATAGATGGCAAGATTAAATGCAGTGAAGACTGAGCAGTGCTTTGATCTTACACTGATCTAGTTCATAGAGAGCTTTGCAGGGATGTGAATGTGCATCTAACTTGGAATTACACCAACCTATTCTCCTGCAAAGAGGAATCCAGTGGACCATGCTGGACAGTCAACTTGCCTTTTTGTTTAATGTCTGTCCATATTTTCTGGAAGAGTTCAAAACAGCCTCTAATTTGTACTCATATTTTCATCTCTACAGATAATTGCAGGTAAACAGGATTGAAAAGGACATCCCAGCCCAGTGCCACTTTATCTACGCAACTATACTGGAAGCATTTTTACAGCATGCTAGATGTCTACCAGGTCAATGTGAGGGAACAGACTGCTGTGTTAGTATTACTCAGGAATGTCCCTATTTCTACTTGCCAAGATTTAAAAACTTAGCCTGGAAGCAACAGTAATCTGGTAAAATCATAATAAAAATAACACCAAGTTATCTAAGCTAATCCCTTGCTAAATTCCCTAGATCCTTTAGGCAATGTGTGTGCAGTTAAGATGTTAATTGGTATGGGAATGTGTTGGGTGAGTTCCAGCAGTTACTGCTGTTGGAGATATACGCTTATCATCCACAGCTCAGCAACACACTTTGTCTGGCACTGGCTGGTGTCAAGTGCTTCAAATGTGTTACTGGGGGTAGCAGCTACCTAATCTGCTAGTTGTAAATGTTGCAGGCTACTGATTGTCTGCGTGTTTCCTCTGTTGAGACATAAGTGTCTTCTGCCAGGACTAGGGGATCTACATAGCCCAGTACCAACAAGCCAGAAGCCATGACGCTCTGGTTCCCTGCCTTTTAATTTTCAGACAATATATTCTGGAGCACAAGGCTAAGAATCCAAAGCAAGAAAAATTCCCTGCCCCTGCAAGAAAGGATGGTTTGGGAACACAAATAAGTTAGGAATGTCTGTTTTTTGAATGCAAGTAGCGAGATGGTTTTTCTTCCTTTCCCTGACTTCTCACACCAACATTAGTCATCTGAAGGAACACAGCAGTGCAAATGTGCCAGAATAATGGCCATTTTGGGGTGAGATTTCCAGGGAGGTGTTCAACTGGTGTAAACTGAAATGGCTTCATTAGAACCACTTTAACACAGGCCATACTAGCTTATGACATCCTGGAGATCTGACCCACTGAATTAAGCCTTTAATACCTACTCTTGAAAGAAAAAAGGAAAATGTAAACCAGAGTTTAGAAAATATGAAGATGGAATCTGCTCAAGCCCTCCTGTTGTTAGTGGCATTCAGAGGAAAAGTGCAAGGTCACTGGCAAAATTCAGTAACTCCCACTTGTTTAACAGGCAGAAGCAGTTTCAACAACAGAGAAAACATAGCCATACAAACTTGTCACACAGCACAGCATTTTAACCGCAGATCCTGTAACGTTTGACTTCTGTCCTCCATGGGAATCCAATACCCTTAAACTGCACTGGAACTGATGTGCACAAAGGCAGGAGGCAATTTCTCAGTGGGTAAAATGCCTGTAACCAGTAAGCACAAGCTTGGGTGAAATCACGACTGATGTGGAAAGTTAAATATGTATTAAAAGCTACTGTTCAGCTTTACTAGCAATGCAGCCAGCATTCTCATTTTAAGTAATGGGGCCTGTATATATTAAAACCATAGTTTGGAGAACTAAATTCTTCCAGATTCAGGAATATCTTGGAATTCTATAAATCATAGAATCTTCTTTTGATAGCTCAAGCAGCATACACCTGAAGATTGTCTTTCATTAATACCTTCAGAGCTAGCATTCCAGTTGTGCTCTTGCCTCAGCAGTAGAAATCCAGCAGTGATAGTTATCACCATAATTTTGTGGGTACCATCAGTGTACAGTAGGATAATATGTTTTGCAATAATAAGGCATAGGTCCAAGGCTGTTGTTGCCAGGTGAGCTGCTGAGGCAGCTTTAAAATACCTCCAAACTAGTGGCTTTTGATTAAAGCTCCATTCTCTAGCTTGTTTCAGTGGCCAGAAAGGAGGACTCCAAAACTTACATCATCTTGCCATCTGCCAGATCCTGCTTGCTGTTGCCACTTGCCTCATGAACAGCCAAACCTCAGTCCTCTTCAGCAGCTGGTGGTAGCTACCAAATGACTATGTGGGGAGCTGGTAAACAGGCATTTGAAAAAAGAACTACTTGGATTGCCTAAAAATTCTCTGCCTGTCCTAGAAAATTCGGTCAGCTGAAGGTCTTGGCAATGCCTGTGTTGTGCTTGGGAAGCTTGGATAGTTGAATTTAAACCACAGCCTCAGTTCTATCTGCATCTGAAGCAGAATGGTGATAAGAGGGAGAAGAAGCATTTGCCAAATGGAGAAAAAAAATCCTTAATTCTGAGTGGCTACATACTGCAGGAATAATCTGTTCTTTGATGCATATCTTTAGCCTAAAGATGATTGAATCAGCTTTTTTTTCATTTTTTTTCTTATTTTTTTAAATATTCCCAGGAACTATTGCAGTAATAAACAGGGATTTATGGCATTCTGATACACACCAGGCATTCTGGCATTAGGATCCTCAGTAGTAATGCTGACAAGACTAAACCATTGCGTTTGTGTGTCCTGAGCTTACAGGGTAAGTAACTTCTGATGATCCCTCTCTTCCCACTCCTGACTGTAGTGGATCCTGACTGTCGCAGCGTTCAGGCAGTTTTGAGATCTCGGATTTTATTGTTCTTTTCTAAATAATCAGGCCAGCGCTGGGCATTGGAATTTATCCTACTGTCCTTGGCACTGTGGAGCAAGGTATTTGCTCTGATGGGTCAGAAACCTCTGCGCATATATATATGTATGTACACTGTCTCTTGGGAGGAGACAGAACATCTGTATTCATATGTAATATATTATTTTGCAATTTATTTCTTTATGACAGCCTGCCCACGATGGAAAAATTCTTCTGGTGAGGTACTTACTTAAACACAGATTTATTTTTTTGATGGAAGTTAACTGAGGTTGTGATTCCAAAGGCCCACAAACACTGTGTGTAATGATACTTTGGCAAAGGCAGATTATATGACTCTGGCACAGAGAAGCTTGCATCTATAAAAGGCAAGATCTGCCCTTTGTTTATTCCCTAGTAAATCAGTGAAGTATGTCATGGGGTTTTTAGCACCAACGTAGCATATTTTATTTTCCCTTCTAATTTACAGGCCAGTGGAAAATAGAGATTGAGCAAGCTGACTAATGACTTAGAGACTGTTCATAAAAAAGACTGGAAAGCAAACAGTTTCTCAGCTCCACAGACAATGAGTGGCACAGTGTATTTATGGTGTGGCGTTACAAGCTTCAGGTGCCACAAGAAAACTAAACATGATGTAAAGCCGTGCTAGTAAGCAATAAACTTGAAGTGGTATTTAAGCATAAGGGAAGAGTCAGGCTGCGTGTACGTAAGAGAAATTACCGATACAGAGAAGATATCATTGACATCTAATAGTACTGAAGGTTTCTCTGCAAACGGGTATCGGAAGAATGGTACAGCGCTGAGTACATCACCCATTTCACCATCCACTGCCAGTGGGACATAACATGTGTCTTCATTAGCATTTTAATTTAGATCAGTATTGTAATTTTAATGCGAATCTCTCTGTTAACCTCACTTCTTGTGCTTTTGTTTGTACTGTTGGGTGGCCTTGAGGCACACAAACTGGATACCTTTTAGATGAAACCAGAAGATGTGGTCAGACCACAAATAAGCATTCAGTCCACACAAGACTAGAGAAAGTCTGAAATAAAACTCTGTAAAGTGTACATAGGGCAAACTCTGGTCCTTAGTACCAAATGATTTGCTCTACAAATCTGTTACTTTTACACCACTTTACTTGCTAGTGTAGATACAATTGTAGTTGACTATCAGTAAACACACACACACATAGATATATAAGTATATGTACATATATAAATAGCTTCCTTCGGTCATGCTTTTAGATTTATTGGGTTGGATATCTAGCTAGCACAAGTCAGCGCCATTTCACTGAAACCTGCTACTATCAGTAAATAGTGTTTCCTGAATACTACAGTAACTTTATAGTCAGCTAAGTTTGCCACCTACTGTCCCATGTTCTTTAAAATATGAGCTGCAGCAAGCCCAAGGATAGATAGCTGGAGCTGCTCTAAATAGCCGTATTGCCGATCCCAAAGCTGAGGAAAGCTAAATTCAAAGAATGTGATTGGCAGAGAAATACGTGTTCTGATTGCTTCTTTGCACTCCACCTTGACATGACCAGCAGATCGTACAGATTGTGCAGTCTTCATGCGGACTGAGATGGGTAGTTCAGCATAATGTTTCGTCCATCTCTCAAAAAAACCCCATTAAATGGATTAATTGCATGCAAAAATGAATGCCAAGATTAAACTCTGTCACAGGAATACCAGATGAACCTTCAGAAGGAATAAAAGTATTTCCATATTAAGGGACATATTAAAAATACAGCTTATGAAATGGGATGTTAGAAACAGATGAGTTAAAATTTGTCATTAGTGCCTAATTACATGAACAAGAGCACATTCACTGTCCTATAAAAGGGAAGTTAACATCAGAAAAGGAAATGTGAGAAGGTGTGAGACTGCAATTTATAAATGGTGTTAGTGACAAAAGACACAATCTTGCTCTCCCTGAAGTTTTCTACAACAGCAGGTTTTGAGGGTACTTGTTAGATGTAATCTAACTTGCTCTGATATATACAGCTTTTCCACTCAGACTACTATGGAGAAATACCTTCAGATAAGTAATCTCAGACAGGAAGAGAAAAAGTGGTAAAAATTAAAATTTCCATCACAGTATTCTGCTGCAGACTTGTCCTGTCATTGTTTTGGATGAGATTTCAAATACTCCCAATATGAGAAGGGCAACGCGAGACAGTATTCACTTGCACTTCCTTATTCAGCTTGAGAGTGCAGCCAGAACCTCGACCCAGCAAGAAATCCCAAGTATGGCTATGAAATCGTATCTGCAAGGACTGACTGCAGCTGTGAGCTCAGTCTGATGCTTCTGCCTTGCTTCAGAAGCTGCCTGCCGAGACCTCTTGCTCACACTGGTATTCTAAAGGCAAGACAGAGGGCTGTGCGACTCTTGGCTGTCTTATTAAAACTGAATTCCGTCAAAGGATGCTGTTCCCTTATGTGCGCATGTTTGCCATTAGCTCGCTTTGATGATCATGTGATTTACCATTTATGGTAGCCGTTTCACTTGTGTTAAAATAAACACTGAATTAGGTATGCAGCTAGCAGCAGCTGTAATGTAGGCAGGTACCCTTTTAGCATTCAGAGAGGGGAGAGTGCACAGGTGGAACAAACCACGGCTCTTTGTAAACTCTTTTTCTACCACAGCACTTGTTTTGAAGTGGGAGTGATCTCCAGGGATGCTCCAACTTCTGCGCATGACTGTGTCAATTATAAAAACCCTGCATCTTTAGAATCCTGGAGAAATGTGAAGTCATGGATACCCTGGGCCTAATTCTAAAGTTATTAACCCAAGCATAATTGGAAGTAGTTCAGCTGAAGTCTGTGAAGTCATCTTGGCGTGAAAAGGCTTGCAAGATCAGAATCAAGACCTTCCCCTTGTCATTAAGGCATTTTAACCAGAGCTACTTCTGACCAGAAGGGAATAAAAAGATGGGCAAAACTCTGCCCCAAGCAAACATCGTGAAAGACTTGGATTTCTTTTTCTACTTTAGGAAAGAATGAGCTTATTTCAAATTTAGACCAGGGAGAGTCAGCTTCTGAAACAAGTGTTGGACCTCTCCTCTCTACTACAAATTCCAGTCAAGCTACCATTCACCTTAAGTGACATTTTGGGGAAATGTTTAAAGATCAGTCCATAGTCTGCATGTGATTATTGACTATGCAAGGGAATCGCATTTGGGGAAATGCGCATACAATCATCTTGCAGGTCTCCTTCTCTGTCAGTGTAGAACTTGCATCCCTTTTCTATGTATTATTCCTCTTCTACAGAATCCACTATGACTTCTAAAACCTCATGCTCTTTTTCAGCAGGCTTTTGCTGAACCTCTGTGCTATTTCTGAGAATGGTGCTTTTATTCCTTTAAAGGCAACAATCATGGTTGTTACACATTCTGAGAGATGGACGCCCTTTCAGGAGCGGCATCCAGTCCTCTCTGCTTGCTTTCCATTGCTGCAGCTTTATTCTCCATGCTTCTGAATTGGCTCAGTTGGTATCTCTAGCTGTTCTGGTTGTATCTCACACCATCCCTTCTTTTGTCTAGCACTTTCTCAGACTCCATGAAAGCCCTGAAGTGCTTACCCTCAACCCTACCCTTATATGCTTCTGGTTTTTAGTGTGGATACATTCTCCGCTTGAGTCCTATAAGCTCTCCCTGCTGTCCTAAAACTCCATTCCTACGGCCAGAGTATACCTATATTTCCTACCTAGTATTTCCTGAGTCTTCATCTGCCAAATGAGATTCCACTCTTTTCTGGCTTTTTCTTTACTTCTGCACACCATTTGCTGTTTCACCTACTGCCTTTGCTTCAACCAAGCTCCTCACTGTAAGAGAAAAATCAGGTCAAGACTGCAGAAGTAGTGGAGACAAAACTAACTGAACGTTACAGAGGCCCCAGACTTCCTTGTGAATGTCTCTGTGCAACACTGAATCAAAACCACTGTTAGCATTCCAGTGGTCCTAGAGGCTCTACAGGGATCAGCTGTCTCCAAGAGAGGTCAGGTCTTCAGGACAGAGGCCATTTTAACTCTCAATCTGACTGTAAGGGCCTTGGAGCCACGCAGTACAGGCTGTAATTCATAATACAAGCATACATACTGCACAAACCAAGGTTAAGAGAAGAGCTTAAAAACTTTTTGAATACCTCTAGTAAATTTGTTTGATTTAACTAGAATTACAAACCAAAACTGAGATGGGGAAAAGAAAACTCAGAATGCTAGGACTTGCTAAAAGTCAGAAGGTAAGCAAGAAGATGGATTTGCAGTTGAATTTCTACGCATATGTTTCTAGGCCACTACCTTACCTATTAGTCTAAGTATAATTGTAGATGTGTCATTCTCAACTATGTATTTTTATTTTCTGTTAATTAGTTCAGTCCCCCAACGGTTCCCTCAATCAGGACAGCTGCACAGCTTGGATGAAAAGCCACCCACAAGTGTATCGCAGCTGGAGCTGAGGTAATTAAACTCAAATAATTAAGACATTCGTGAGCAGCACATGAAATCTCTGGAAACTGGCAATAAATTTTTTTGTGCAGTCATAGTGAGCTGGAAGCCAGAGCTGCTGCATGTTTGCATGTGTGCATGTGTGGAGAGCTCACTTCTCTGGCTTTCTCAGGGAGGAACAGATCAGTATGCAAATGTCAGCTTCCTAATTAAGCCCTACTTTCATGGGCTATTAAACAAATAACAAACCCACAAAATAAACGACAAAAGTATTCTGAAATGGTATTACCAATTTGAACCATTTTTTGAGACCAAAAGAAAAATAGTTATGTTAACTTGTACACCACGCTTTCAGCAGGCACACTTTAAATGCAAAGTTATTAACCACTGTACAACTGTATTTATACTGGAAATTGCTTTTGACCCTTTCAAAGAGCTGCGGATGCATACCACACTCAGTCCCATGGTGCTATGGATACACTTGAAACTGCAGAAATATTGTTTAATTCTCCCATTTAGCTAATGAAACCTCTGTGGATTCAGTGCGCTGGACTTTAGCCCAGACTTTAATATTCAGTCTGAAGCCTTACAGGGAGAGTTCTGGAAAATGCTTTGGCATTGACATGCTTCTTTCTTACCTGCCCATATTAGACCAAAGAAACGCTGGCAAAAAGTATGACTCAGGCACTCTGAAAACTCCAGAGTGCAAGAATGTTGGACATATTCAGCCCAGTCATGGTGTAAAAAGGAAGGGGGAAAAAACCCTGTTAATTCCCTAGAGTCCAGGTATAAATCATAGAAGAAAGTTCTTGTCAGCAAACTGAGAGACTAACTTCATGAATTGTGGAGTAACAAGACTCCCTTCCTTAATTAAAGTCTCTCTTCTATGACGTAACTTCATCCTCCACATCAACTGAAGTCTCTAGCTCCTGCAAGTAGAAGGTTAGCTGGTAGACCCGAAAAGGGTTAATCTTGGCAACATAAGAGGCAGAGCCTGATTTTTCCTTCCAAGCATTTCCTAGACTCCAATAGTAAAATTCCAGTCGACAGACCCTTTTTAGTGTTGTAAATTAAAATTAAGCTATAGAAGATGATTTGCTCATTTCCTATGACCAGTAAGAGTAACCTACTGCAGTGATCTTGGTAAAGCATAGAAAAGAAAAAAAAAAAGACAAGAAGTGTTTCTCCTTATCAGTAACACAGCAAGATACCTCAGCCCTAATCTAAATTCAGAAAGAGGCTATTTTATCGAGTGCTTTGGTCCCATGCAGACGTGAAAGCACTTATTTTTCACCTGGCATGAGTTCAGTCTAGAAACAAATTGGGCTTGTAGAGCCCGTGCGCAGGCCCTTCGCAGCAGCTCTGAGGACTCGTGGAGCACAATTCGCGTTGCGGCATGCCATCTGATGGTACTCGGTCTGTTGTCTCTGCCCTACACACCACCTCTGATTCGCCCAGGGGTTCTGCAGCACCTCGCTGAACTGCCCCTGCGCTGGGCGAGGCAGAAGGCTCACCACAGCTTTGAAAAAATGGAGCTGACCTGTCTCCCCATGCAAACTTCAGGCCAGGGGCTCTGAGCAGCAATGCTGTGTGGGTGGAAAAGCAGTATGTGTAGTGCTGGACTGTGATTTGCACAGATCAAAGTTGAACACATTGTGTGTGCTGCTTCTGAGGCTGCCGAAAGAGAGAATGTGGAAGGCTGACAGGCCCTTATCTAGTTAGAGATGTCTGTTTGCGAAATAAGTGAGCGTACTATTATTTTCACACAATACTCTAACAACTTCTTTCTTTTAAGACACTTTAAGTCACACTACGTCTCTTACTTCAGTCAGTAAATTGTGTATGGGCATGTTTGGGCACAACTCTTTGTAAAATTGTACTTAATAATGAAAAAAATTTCTGTATTTTGGCATTAAAACTCTAGCCTACCCTACATTTGAAGAAGGTTTTGTATTCTGTAATTCTACATATACCAGAAAGTGATTCTCTTCTGTTCATACACTGTTTTTAGTAACCAAAATACACTATTGAAAAGATTTATTTTTTGTTGGTCCTGATCTTTACTCAGATTTGCATAGTGGGAGCAGATAGATACCTGGTATTGTTTCAGTGACTATTCTACTAACTCTGAGGAGCCATCATAGTTCTTTCTAAGCTAGCCAACTAGGTGAATATAAACTTGTGGGTCATCATATTGCTTTGATATGAGCAGGTGAATTAAATACAACTTTTTGAGCTTCCAGATGTGATCAAAACTCTCTGAAAGTTCAGGACCCTTAAAGTGAGGTTTATCCTACCTCGCAGGAAAAAGACACAGCCAAGCAAGTTACTCCAGAGCAGAGAAAGGGAAGAAAGTTAGGCTGATAGCCACTGTTTCAAGTTTATATAGAACAAATCATGGGATTTCTATGTCTGGTATTCAAAATCTTACCTCAGCTATTATTTCCCTGCAGGTAAGTGTCTCAGAGGTGACGCCAGGTAAGCTGGGTTCTGGGTTCTACTCCTTGCAAGGCCTGGCATATTATACCTGACTGGGGGCTTGGACAGGCAAGCATCGTCTCATCTCACCACAGCAAGGTAAGGAAACAGCTCGCTAAAGCCTCATAAGCCACGATTGTTCCTTCTGTCCGCTCTGCCCGTCTGCCAAAGCTTACTGTCCTCACAACAGAGCCGTTGGAATGGAACAGGCTGTGCTTGAGCCCTTCCCTTGCACAGGTTGGTATCTTTGCTCCACCAATATTCATTTTTTTGCTAAACCAAGATGGGTTACGTATTGGAGCTGCTGAGGTGCGGGGACACCTCGCCTCTCCTGCTCTCTGTGCTGGGGGGGTGCCAGCACTGGCACGGTGGGCGGGCACTTGGCTGGGACTGATAACGTTTCAACCCGCTGCGGCAAGAGCCTCTGGCGTGCAGTCAAAGCCGGGGGGGCCATTTCCCAGTCTCGCTGTGCCACTGAGCTCTGATCTCTACAACAGCACAATAGACTGCGTTATCTATGCACATTAGAAAGATCTTGTGGCTGATACTGTAGAATAAAACCCACGTGTTGCTGAGCAAAATGTCGCTTTCACTGCCCTTTCCTTTGCAGGTTTTGGCACGCGGGTGTTTCTGAGTAAATGCCGCCGCATCCTGCAGGATGCAGGCAGGCATGTGAACGCCGTGGTGCTCACTCGCAGCTCGAGGTGTGCTGCGCCCCGGCTGGGGCGTGAGGCAGGGTGGCGAGGCCTGGCTGCCACAAGCATGGCTGCCAGCCTCCCAGGGCTCTGCAGTCAAATGCACCGTTACTCGTGCTGGCCTGAGGAAGGGGATTTGGCAGCAGCATTACTTTCCTCTAACCTCTCTTCGAGCTTTAGTCAAAAGAGGTCCCACACTTTCTCCTCCCAGGCTTTTGTGAGGTGAAAAAGTCTTTGCTGGGCTACAATTCCCTCGTGCCTTTTCATCCCTGCTTGACCAAGTTCGCCGCTTTTCCCTCCCTTTTGGGGGAGGAACCACGGGGGAAAAAGGCGGGCGCCCGCTGAGGGGACACGCTCCCCCTCGCG
>Ga0065711_1043368_pt1 | contig 14771 bp, 8 predicted proteins | sample Hoacrofraction12_FD_59098 | JGI IMG/M metagenome (GOLD analysis project Ga0065711, IMG submission 59098) | Hoatzin crop microbial communities from Cojedes, Venezuela - Epithelial fraction 12 v2 (version 2) | ecosystem: Host-associated > Birds > Digestive system > Esophagus > Crop | place... | reverse complement strand
AAAAAAAAAAAAAAAAAAAAAAGGTAATCCCAATGAGAGCAGCAGATTTCAAGAAACAGTGATGGAAGTGCACTTTGCCCAGTCCCCAAAATGTAGCTGAGTCAGCGTGGTGGCTGGATGTGTAAGGTTGCAGACCCTGAGGTTTCCAACGCATGGCCTCACCTGAGAGCTGGTGTGCTCCAGGGCTCGGCAGGTGGGCACCCTCCAGCTGCAGCAGCCTGGGGAGAGGCCTGGCCAGGGAACGAACCTGGAAATGGCTTTACTGGTCTGATGCTTTTTATGGGTTCAAGATTTCCCTCACTTAGCATTTGCCATTTATTTCCACCTGGTCCATCAGAGGATGTGGAAGCTGGATCCCAATTGCTCTGGGTAACAGCACTGCTTGCATGTGGGGCTAGATTCTGCCTTGATGGCATCATCACCTCAATTAAATGCATCAGCTAGAGCTGACCTTGCCTGCCTCTGTCGCAAAAAGACACACACAAATGGCATCATCTGAGGGCATCTTGGGATCCTCGCTCAGTATAGAAGTCAGGCAGAAGTAAATAAGTAAAAATTTATGAGCGAATGATAAAGGAAATAGATATGATGCAAATTAATCATGACTTATTCATGCTGTATCTAAGCCATAAACAAGCACAGAAAAGGGGTAGAGTCACTACTGCATGCCAGCTGTTCCGTGACAGCTTAATTATATACGTTTCAGAGTAATAACTTCAAGTTTAACCCAGAAATTAAAGAAAAATTTAAAATTCCTCCCCAAAATAGAGAAACTCCAAGTCCACTTTTCAAAACGTCATCTATAACAAATTCTCTACAGAAATAGTTAAAAGGTTTGGGAATATTAATGTGATATGGAAAATGTATTAAAGACATTTGCCTACCTTAACGTATCAATCCACCACTATAATAAAATCAGCAATTGCACATCCCTCCCACTAATTCATAGTGTTTATTTTTTAAGATAAGACCAGCAAATGCGCTCCATCTTTTCATCATTCTATGCAGAATCAAATGAGTCTGCTTATTGTACATATTTTTGTTTGTTTAAGATTTGGACAGAAGGGTAAAGCTATAAGGATTGAGAGGGTTGTCTACACTGGGAAAGAAGGCAAAAGCTCGCAAGGATGTCCAATTGCTAAATGGGTAAGTGACGTACACAAATGTTAAGACTAATCTAGTTCAGTATAATGGTTCATGTAAGCAGACAGCAATGACGTCCTTCTGTTAGTTGACACTAGGAAACTTAAAATAGCTCAACGGCAGCAGTGCCACAGGATGCCTGTAGCCTGCTCCCCTCCCTGTGTCTCTCACTCCATTTACTTGTTGCATGGAGAACAGCAAGAATAAAATTTGGCTTAAAGGTATGAAAACCTGAGAAGGAAGGCAGTTTCACTTAGATTGAAGATTCACACCACCAGACATTCTCATTGCTTTTTACTTCTAGTTTACAAATAAGTCCAGTAAGTGCACCACTGTGATGTTTTTAAAATGTGCTCCCAGTTTGAGAGAGGCATTAGGACACCCTCTTAGCAAACACTGTCGTACTTTGGCACAAGTTACAGAGTGATTTGGATAGGCTGGGGAAAGGCAGGATGAGGAAAAACTGATACATGATTATAGTCTTTATGCATGCCAGACTGCACCTTTTGTTTTTTGGAAATACCCACAGTAGTACAAGCACTGAGAAGCAAGGACACTCTTATTTGAACAACATCTGCTGCTTTCCTCTCCTCACTGTAATGTTTGTACATACTGAGGGCAGGTCATGAAACTGAGTGGCTAATTACAAGTTTAGCTGCTTAAGTTTGGGAGGGAAAGGGAGAGAGCCCCCATGTCTAGACATTTAGTCCCTTCCTTTCCCCGCACAGCTCCTGTCCTAAGCGAGGTGTCCACCATCCACCCCTGTGCAGGGAGGCATCTCACTGCTCACTTCCTTCTGCCCACTAAGCAGACTGGGCCACCACTATGGCTTTCCATGCCATCAGTCAAGTTTAGCCTCTTAGAGTCAGCTTCAGTAAACAGAAGGGGTAGCCCTGGCCCGTATCACTAAATGAGAACAATAGGCCGAGTTGCCAGAAACAGAGGAAGACAGAAGTAGAAGTAACCTCTCCACGTGCACTAATGCTGAGGTTTCCTATTCTCTTGCTCTTCTCACTAAGAAATGCATTGTTTGTCCTGGGGCTCTGGGGGTGTGTGTTGCTGTGCATGCAGGTAGTCCGCAGAAGCAGTCAGGAGGAAAAGCTACTCTGCTTGGTGCGTGAGCGAGCGGGCCACACGTGTGAGACAGCTGTGATCGTGATTCTCATCCTGGTCTGGGAGGGAATCCCAACAAGCCTGGCCGACAAGCTCTACTCCGAGCTCACCGACACCCTGAGGAAGTACGGCACGCTCACGAACCGGCGGTGCGCCCTGAACGAAGAGTAAGTGAAACAAAGGGTATGCTCGCCAAACTTGCAACCCCACCTTCAGCCTCGGACCTGGCAGCTCCAGGCATGCTGTTACCCTGAAACACGCATAACCTTTCCAACAGTTTCAGGCAGTTTGAAAACCCACAAACCTTGTGAGAAAACTGAAGTAAGCATTCCCATAAATCAGGGAAAAACATCTTCCCAGAGCTGTGAAGCATCTCAGTATATTTAAAGGAAGGGATCTCAGCAGGGCCCAGAACAACCGATACCTCAACCTTGAAATAAAAACTCGATGCACTAAATCATACTGTAAGCCTATAGAAGCTAGCCTGAATCTAAAGAAATTGAACTATGTTGTTTTCCTGTGTCTTTCTGATAGCGAAGAACATTTAGACTAAAATTAGCATAGCTATCACTGTATGTTACTTTGGTTTCATGGGAGGACTTGTATTTTAGGAATTATTGCTTAGGCCCTGTGAGAGGGCTCCCATGTTCTTGCAGTGCCGTGAACATGTGGCCCTTTCAGGTACCATGAATACTGCTACCTAACAAGGCGCTGTGCAAGCATACCCTCTTTTGAGCAAAGCCAGGTTTCTCACAGAAGCATAGAAACCCCATAGTCCTTGCTTTGCAACCTTGAAATTACTCACTCTGATAAATTGTTCTGTTATGATGCATATGCCTCCCTCTTACATTTCTTCATTATCTACTAATGGAAGACTATCCAAGACCAGTGATTCCCCAGAGCACTGGCAGAACACCAATGCCCAATGCAGGAGTGCCCCGGGGTGACCCACCTGCTGCTAACAGCCATATTCTCTTATTTTTTAGGCGGACTTGTGCATGTCAAGGGCTGGACCCTGAAACTTGTGGTGCTTCATTTTCCTTTGGTTGCTCCTGGAGCATGTACTACAATGGTTGTAAGTTTGCCAGAAGCAAGATTCCAAGAAAGTTTAAGCTGATGGGGGATGACCCAAAAGAGGTTGGTGTCCACTTCTAAAATGAGCCTCATTTGCAAGGAAATGTTTTCTGTCATGCTGCAAATAGAGATACAGTACAAGAGACCAGGGGCCAGAGCCCTGCCTGAAAGGCATACATGTAGGGTAATTAAATAACTGCCAGTCAAAACTGATTGATTCCAGTCAATGAGCCAGCTGAATTGACTGTCCAAATTCTGACAGCTGGTGAAAGCCCTGAGACTTAAAACCATGTTTGCAGGCTTTCACAATTAGAGGAGAGGGCATGGCCTGAATAATTGTGGCCGTATTAGGCCTGCAACTGGGCATTCCCCAGTGGCAGAGCAGAAGGTTTACCAACTGAAGGCACATAACATTGCAACTGGGAACCAGAGTTCGCTGCATGGAGACAAACATGATGAAACTCTGAGATGACAATACGAAGAGGAGGATAGGAAGACTCATTCTACATACAGTCCTGTCCCGCTGAATGTTTCAAGACTGGGCTCTATGTTACAGCAAACTGGTAACTATTTAAAACAAGTTAGAGAAAAAAATTGACCTTAGCCTGGGCGCAGGATACCTCTGAAGTTATGACTGCAGCGACTCCTGGACACCTCCAGCTAGTCATGTGTTTGGGAGGCTCCAATGGCCCAGTCTGTTTTTTGGCAAGCACACACAAATTTTGTTCCTTGCTTGTGTACTGATGCATGGGTCCACAGCTTTCACTATATTCTGGTGTCTTACACCAGTCTAAGCATTTCTTTCACATGATCAGAGCGCCAAGTACTTCTGCATCTTATGGCCTGCACTGAGAAAAGCACACTATTTAGAATATCATCATAATTAACATACTGCCTAATAACTCCCAACTGCTCTCCTATGGCTCCAAGAATTACAGAATAGCTGTCCTTCAATCATGCTGTGGCACAGAGCCTTCTTTATCATAGCCTGCAATCCTAAACCCCCCAAATTTTCCAAGCTGGATACCTGGCCAGAGCCCACCGAGGCACTCTTCTAACTTGCATTCCTGGATTTGCTTCCCATGGAAGCCAGAGCTGGGCAGGGAAGACGGTGTTACCCTCCAGTCTTGTTCCCACACAAAGTCGGGGTACCCAAAGCATGCGTCCAGACCAGGGGCTGGGTCACATAGCATAGACACAGTTTATAGACATACCAATAGGATCCCCACCAATAAAAACTAGAAGTAACACTTACAAATGGCAACCTATGGGCCATACAAAAGCTCCAAGTTCTGGCAGCAGCCACAAGGCCATAGCAAGATACATTTCACAATTTCATAATGTCATTTTGGAGTCCCAAACTAGGATATAGTCCCGTAGTAGGAGATACAAACTTCTAATGCAGCAAACACGTCTCTCTCAAACCCATAGGTTTCTCACAGCTCTTCACACATTCCTAACATATACAAGCACCTAAAAACAAGTATACCACTCCAGTATGCCACTGTTCTTTATGCACTTGAAATTAAAAATAAGGATCTCATATACGCACGGTTTTGAATTTGGGATTCTCATCCTGAGAGGATGGGGAACAACTTTGGAGTATGTTGTTAGAGTACTTCATTTTTAGAGCCCTTCATTTTGAGAGTGTGTATCCCTCCTTGTAGAAAAAAAGTGTGGTCATTCCTACCCCCATATCACCAAATACTAGACACGTCCACAATTCTTCATTGCTTAAGAACTGGGAACTTCTTAAAGTCTGAAGTATTTAAATAATTTTAAATTGCTGCATGAAAGATACTTCAGTGTGTTGAAGTGCTGTCTCTACAATGTGCAAACCCCTTAAATTAGGCAGATTTACTTGATAGACCATTGTGATATTATTTCTCTCAAGTTTTCTGAAGAGTATTGTTTTCCCAAAACTCCAGAAAGTAGTGAGGATCATCACACTTGGATCTAAAACATCTCCATATTGAAGAACATGATGATCTTGGAGGTCTTTTGCAGCCTTAATAATTCTATGATTCTATGTCCTTTTGCAAGGATCACACTACATTACTTTGCTACTTCATTACTTTAAAGGCTGTGAAACATTAAAATGAAAAGGAGATTCACAACTGTTATGGTCTAAACAAGATTGATTAACGGTCTCGGCCTTTAAACAACTATCAGCGTAAACATAATTGTGTAAAGACCCTAACTTCTTAGATCCCATACATGCAGTATGGAAATGTTACTGAACTGTATTTCATTTCCTAACAGGAAGAAAAACTAGAATCTAATTTGCAGAATCTGTCAACCCTGATGGCACCTACCTACAAGAAGCTTGCACCTGATGCATATAACAACCAGGTATGCTGGGGAAAAAAGGAATTCGAGCAGTCAAGCAACTAACCTGATTTTTACCACACTTCCCAATGTTTCAACCTTATGCCAAACCATTATGTACATTTTGTGCCAGCATTCCTTTGACACTGGGGTAAAGACAAATGGAAACAAATAATTCCACTTAAAATGCTTTCAACTAGCAGAATTTGGCCCACGAAATAGAATGAATCTTTTCACCTACATCAACACAATAAAATAACTTTACACTTGAGCAGAAGTCTCTAGCTCGACAATATAAATTTCTGGATTTAGCACGATTCACAATCCAAACAGCCATGAAGATGGTGTGAGATTGGCAACAGCGCCAGCAGGCAGCGTATCATATTGCACTGAAGTCCTGAAGCCACAGGTTCAGTTCTGCTTTCTCAAGTGGCAGACGACTTTAGTTTTCACCAAAATAACCATTACAAATATGCTTTCAAAGCAAAGTTTCGTATTTGAACACACTCAGTCCTGCATATGCACACAAGTGCCTGCACCAGCCTTCTTGCATGAGGGGATTGTGTTCGCAGCTACTAGCACATTCAAAGTTTTTGTAAAGTTCCCAGTGTGGCTGACTTTCACCTGCATTCCTTTACCAAGTGTCTTTCAGATATTTGCATCAAAATTTGACCACATACCCCTTGCAAATGCATAACTGTTCGCCTTTGTTTTCGTTGCTCACGTTCACTACCATTACATTCACAGAACTTCTAGTCTGCAAACTATCAGCATCACTGCAGACTGTGACATCTTTCTTTCCTGTTGACAGCATTATGCTGTAGCAACCAGCACAAGACAGATTTTCAACTGTAATGGAAACAATAAACTGACACAAAACTGTCCATTTTTATTTGCCATAAAACTTACTCCTTTGCTGCATATTTAGTACGGGCGTACCCAGTTTCACTTACCTGATCAGATAAAGTTTGGACACTCGTTATGGAGGAAACTGTGGCCATGTGCCCACTAGCTGTGGTCTGTCCAAACATCTGAGAGAAATCTGCAAGAGAAGAAAGGAAGAGGAAAAATAAAAAATGAGGGGGTGGGGAACAATAAAATGGTTCCTTGCTTGGGCTGCTTTTGTTTTCCCACAAAAATTCACAAAAGAACTTTTCTCCATGTAAGCTGTGGTCCTGTCCAACACTTGTTGAAAATACAGACTTTTACAAGTTTCAGTTTTTACCTTGTGTAACAAGGCGTCTGTGTAGCTTGGCCTGTTTCAGCATTTTCATGCAGACCTTGTATTTGTGGGAAAACCCTCATCAAGCTACTGTCAGTGGCTTTAAAGAGAGATGATCGAGGCCTGATTTGGATTAAAATCTAGAATTGGAAAGGGTCTGTTTTTCCAGCTGGATCCAACAGATCATCTCCGAGATGCTTTAGTCAGGCAATTCTAGTCTGGCTAACGTTTCAGACCCCTCTCGTTTGATTCCAAAGAAGTTTACACGTTTCAGATTTTGTTCTGCATTTATTTTCAGATTCATGGGAAGGAAATATTCCCTCTTTTTTTTAAAATAAAGGTCTGTGAGCACACTAGACATCTTTTTAGTGATCTTGGATCAAGACATGGCAAAACTTCTAATTTCACCTTAGCTGAAAATGGGATCCATTAAGTTCCATTAAGTGTAGATTTTTTTGCATTCACTTGAAAGGTTCAGGAATTTCAGCAAAGCATTTTACAAATGTGGTTTCATTTTTAATTTCCTAAATAAAATATGAAACTGTCATTTGCCTAAGGCTTGATCTTCCATTACAAAATCCTTTCTTTATGTGTAAGGTTTATGTTGCATTATCAGCTCTTTGTAAAGCTCCTTAATCATGAGTGCATGGGTAGAAAGTCTTGACTGAATTATCTCTCTTTTTTGTCAGGGGTTAGAGTTGTACTTAAGCTAATGAAATACATGTTTAGCACGCCAAAATATTACAAATCAAAAAGCAAATTATTATTTTTCATGAAGTCATTCTGAAGTCAGTTTTCTAAAGCCATTTTCCCTTAATAGCTTGGTATATTTCCAGTCTACACAAACATGTCACTCTTACAGTGCCGGATGCTGAGACCACGCACTGCACTTGTCCTGTAAAAACACCAACCACTGGCAGAGAACCAAAAGTAATATGCAAGGAAAAGCATTATTGGCCAGTTTCACAATCACGCCAGAGCCAGAAGGTTACAGGGAACAAAGCAGCAAGGAATGAAATACGGAGACAAAATTGCCATCAAATTACTTGATTTTATTTGCCTTCAGGATTTGTATGTTGCCACCTCCGAGATGTCAGGAGACTTGCATGTTGTCACGGCAGAGCATTCAGTGCTGATCCCGTGTACTGGAGCATCCAGCTCGGTTGCAGTGATACCTGTCATCTCTTTCCAGATCGAGTATGAACACAGAGCACCCGAGTGTCGCCTGGGTTTAAAAGAAGGTCGCCCATTCTCAGGGGTCACTGCCTGCCTGGATTTTTGCGCTCATGCTCACAGAGACTTGCACAATATGCAGAATGGGAGTACACTGGTAAGTCTGTGATGCATATAGCCTCCTTACCCCAGCACTAATTTCATATATTTAATTCATTATCTGCCATCTGTTTAAATTTATACTTGCGTAATGCAGATTGCTCAAAAAAGAAACATTCAGCAGTAATTGAGCTAACTTATTACCCCCTACACAATTTTTCATTCAAATGAATGAGACTTACGGTGTATCAAAGAGAGCTTTAATATAGAACTGGTGAAAAAGAAACTGTGGAGACAATGGAAGAAAGGTCCCAGCAGGGCTGAAATGCCTGTGTCAGTGTTCCTGGCACAAAATGGTTTATATTTGTCCTCCTGAAACACCATTTTTTCTAACAATTTTGGATTATATCTCCTAATAAAATAAAAATGGAAACAAATGACTTCTTTCTAGGACAGTTTTGGAAGCTGTGGATTTCATTCCTGCTTGGGATGAGCAGAAAGCCTGCAAGCCTTGCTATCCCTTGTATTGTACATGCACCCTTTATTCCCTTCAGTTCTGATCTCTAGCATGTACAGCAAAGATTCTGTAGAAAATACCAGAACAGCGAGCTGCTTTCCAATATGTATTGGATTATTTCTGTTTCCTGCCTACTCTCTCTGTGACAGTACAGTTGGGGTAAATGACAAATGAGAAAGAATAATCTTCAGTTTTGAGTAATCATCATGGTTGCAGTTTGAACCAACTATCCAGGTTCACAGTGCAGCTCTTCTTACGACCAAAAAGAATATCTACTTTTTTAATACCAACTAAATTTTTCCTGTTTCCAGGGTCTGACCTAATTGACAAGTCAACCACCAGCAATACAATATATATTTCTAGCTGAGCTTACTTCCTAAAACTGGCCGATGCAATGATTTTGCTACAGAGTATGTCTGTATCAGCATTTTTTTCCACTGAGATCCTCCCAATACCTGTTTTAGCTGGAGCTGACACAATGAGCGCACTGCATGACACAACAGTAACTTCCTTAAATCTTATTACTAACATTACAGTGACTTGCTCCTTGGCAGAGTCCTGGCAGTTGCCATTGTAAGGCAATGTGAAATACAGTGGCAGTATGGTATATTGCATACTGTTTCTAATAGGTAGCTAGCTAATGCATTATAGTGAAAAAAATCTTCAGGTGAGTACAAAGTCCCAGGTTCCACTGTTGTAGCTCTCTGACCACGGTACAATGGATCACCCAGTTTGTTTCAGGTTAGGGTAATCCCTAACTGTACTGTTCATTTCAACACAAGTACCAGAAAGAGATATATATACCTTCTGTTTGTATTAACACTGTCCAACAGAGCAATGGAAGAAAAGAAATCGCAAGCTTGCTGTGATATGCATAAATTGCACAGAAACTTACAGCTTACAAATAGCTTGCCAGATGCCAACACCGACAGTGGCAGGGCAAGGTAAAATGCACAGACTACTATTTCAGATCTCTTCTTCTCAGACTGGTTTGAGAATTACTTGAACGCACCTTTCCAACAGGTTTGCACACTAACTAGAGAAGACAATCGTGAAATTGGCCAAACACCAGAAGACGAGCAGCTCCACGTGCTCCCGTTATATAAAGTCTCTGATGTGGATGAGTTTGGAAGCACTGAAGGCCAGGAGGAGAAGAAGAGGAATGGCAGCATCCAGGTCCTTACCTCCTTTCGCCGAAAAGTAAGGATGTTAGCAGAGCCTGTTAAGACGTGTCGGCAAAGGAAGCTAGAAGCAAAGAAAGCAGCTGCAGAAAAGCTTTCCTCCTTGGAGAGTGGGCCTAGCAAAGCTGAAAGAGAGAAGTCGGCTGCAGCACGCAACAAGCAAGGCAACTCTGAGGCGGCAGGTCATGCAAAGCAGCTAGCAGGTAAACACAGGAATCTGACCGGGATCTTTACCAGCAGTGGTAAGCTTTCTAGAAATCAGGGCCATTTATAATGGGTCTCAAGAAAATTATTATTCTCAGCCCAGGAACATTTTAAAGTAAAAAGGAAAGAGAATTCTTAAAAGTAAATATCAATATTGTATATTTATAAATACTAGAGTGTCAAATTGTGGTCAACTCTGGAGAAGCCAAAAAAAGAAGTTGTATGAGAAATTCTTTACTGTTGGATAGTTAACACCTGTAGAAATCTGGTGCTTTTGCAAACTCTGCTTGCCATCCAGCATATTGTAAAGTACCTTTAAAACTAGTTAGTAGTGCTAGAAGCCATGAAGAGAAGTGCGCAATGCTGCTGCCAGAGAAAGAATGACCTACACGTCACTCACTGTCTGCCACTGCTACAGAGAACCTCCTAATTTGAGGGGATTCAAGCCTAACCTCTTTACCACTATTTATACTCTCTGCTTCAAGACCAAAAGCAGAACAGGTTTTTCCATAGTGGAGTGATAGTTTAAAAAAAAAAAAAACACTTAACAATCCCTGGCAGTTTTCATCAGTTGATGTGAGAGTCCTGAGCAAAGGACTTCATCATGACTATTTTATTGTTACAGCAGCTTTTTCAGAGAGGAAAAAATTGATACATCCCAGGCCACCAAGAAGGTCACTGATATACCTATAAATAGAAGTCAGCTGTCCCATGACCCAGGCTAGGATTGTAACCATTAAATGATGCCATTTCACTTTAATGAATGATGTTTTTGCTCTTACGTCTTCAGTTAATCTCACTTGTTACTGAGCTGTTCTCTCTATCAGTGAATGTCACCGTTGGTTTTTCACATAAAGCTAGGGACATTTTTTTGAGACACTTCTATTAATATAGATGAGAAGAATGATTTATTCTTGGGGAAAAGAAGGTCACGTTGTGGATGGCCATTTGGGAGCACTTTGATGCTCCGTTTCGTGGGCTACTTAAATGATGATTCAGTTCTCTGGATTTTGTGCATGTGACTGAAGAGATTGCACTGTCCTCTTTTTCCCCATTGCCACTAGCATCTGATCTCACTGGATGCATGCCAAAAAGGATGAGTAGCCTTAGTATTTATTCATCTTCTTAAAGGATGATGGTATTTGAGATACGAGAAAGGGAACTTCTGTTAACTTATCATATGATATACTTTTCTTAGAAATTTTGTAGATACGTATCATGAAAAGTCTATAAAGTATGTGGTTTGTTGGCAGGGTTTTTTTTTAAAAAAAAGCTTGTTTGTTGTGTTTGTTTTTTTTCTTTTCACATCTACAGATCTTTTACGCCTTTCAGGACCAGCCACACAACAACAGCAGCAGCAACATTCACCGCGCACTCTCCCTAACAACCCTCAGTCAAATCCTATTAACTCTTACTCGGGTTCAGGTTCTGCAAATCTCTATGTAAGGTTGCCTACTCCAGCCAATGCTTATCCAAGCTCTTCATACACTTCAGATCCCTATGGAGGGTCCAGTCCCATGAACCTCTATACAACCTCATCACAGCCTGCGGGGTCTTATTTGAATTCTTCCAGTCCCATCAACCCTTATTCAGGATCATTAAGTCAACATAACCAATATCCACCCTACCAATGCAATGGAAACGTACCTATGGACAACTGCCCCTCTTACTTGGGCTCCTACCCTTCCCAGCATCAGCACATGGACTTGTATAGTTGCCAGAGCCAAGACCATATGTCTAAACTAAGTCTACCGCCCATTCAAACATTATACCAGCAGAGGTTTGGGAATAACCAGAGTTTTGGTCCCAAGTACTTGAATTATGGAAACCAAAATATGCAGGTAGATTCCTTCAGTAATTGCACCATTAGACCAAATGTACACCACGTAGGTTCTTTTTCCTCTTATTCCACCCATGAGGCTGACGGCCATTTTATGGAGGTTGCCTCAAGGTTAAAATCTAATCTGAGTAATCCGAGCATGGATTATGCCTCCATGAGTAAAACCAGTGAACATAATCATATGCAACCCCCTCCGCATTTAGCACATGACTACCATTCTGCTCCAAGCATGTTTAGTGGTCCTCCTAATTCACTGCATCTGCAAAATAAGGATAGCGAAATGATTTCACATGCAGTTAATGGTTTGTCCAACATGCTTCCAGGTCAAAACCATGATAGGACTACTCCCCAGGGTGGTTTAGATAAAACTGATGTGCTGAATCCAGAAAAAGCAGAGGATCCCGATGAAGTCTGGTCAGATAGTGAGCAGAGCTTTCTGGATCCAGAAATTGGAGGAGTGGCAGTTGCTCCATCTCATGGGTCAATTCTCATAGAGTGTGCAAAACGTGAGCTCCACGCAACGACCCCCTTAAAAAATCCCAACAGGAACCATCCCACCAGAATATCCCTTGTCTTTTACCAGCACAAGAGTATGAATGAGCCAAAACATGGTCTGGCTCTGTGGGAAGCAAAGATGGCTGAGAAGGCAAGAGAGAAAGAGGAGGAATGTGAAAAGTATGGTCCAGACTACGTGCCTCAGAAATCCTATGGCAAAAAAGCAAAGCGGGAGCCTGCTGAGCCACACGAACCCTCGGAGCCAACGTATGTGCGCTTCATCAAGTCTCTTGCACAAAGGACACTGTCGGTCACCACAGACTCCACAGTAACTACATCTCCATATGCCTTTACACGGGTTACAGGGCCTTACAACCGATATATCTAACTTCACACCTTTGTTGGTTACCTCATTTGAAAAAACACCGTATCAGTAGGATAGTTCTGCTTTAGGTTTTGGGGAAGGCAAGGGTGGAGAAGAAAACAGTGTTTTTACAAAACTCGTCAGTGGAAAAAGCCTCAGCACACCAGCAAAAAGAGGTAATCTCACTAGCGCACTTATTTTCCACTGATTTTTAAGTGGTCACAGATGGCACGTAGGAAACAAGACCAAAGCATCCTATGCAAAAACAAAAACAAAACAAAAAAGTGTTTCACAATTTACATTTGAAAACACTGGCTCCATTACTGAAAGAGATAATCTGCAAATGGATTTTTTTTTTTTCTTACAGTTTTGCACATCTGTGGCCACTTTTAATGTCATCAAGTTTGCATAGTCATGGAACAGGAGCAAAAAAAACCCTAAAAAAAATAATACTGTAGTATTACAACTGCAGGAATCTTAAAATAACATCTGGTGCTGAATCTATGATGTACTGAAATACTGGAATTATGGCTTTTTAACATGCAGTTTTTACTGTAATCTTATTAGTCTCTTGATTTTATTTAACAAAGTAGATAAGTATAAAAGATAATGAATAGACAGCAAAACACTGAATTTGTTTGGATATTCTAAAACCATGGTGCTATCTAAGAGAATGGTGTCTTTATTTTAACAGTCGAACAGTTAATGCCTTTATAACAAAATGTCGATGATGTAGTCAAATGTTCTTCAACAACAGGGAGGACCTTTTCATTCATGTATGTATTGAATTTACCTGGTGTTAAAATAAGCTTACTTTTTAACATATGGGAAGTACAAAGACCTCTGGATTTTGCTCATCCAGTCAAGTCCTAGAAAAGGACAATAAAATATAGAAATATTTTTTTTTAAATAGTGTTTCAAAAGCACTTTGTCTACCTAAGCTTGGCAACTTGAACAATGCTAAGGTACTAAGACATTAAAAAAAAAAAAAGAGTTTACTTTGATTTTAAAATGCAAAGATAATTTTTTTAAACTAAAAAAAGCTTTTAAATACTTTTGTTTTAGCCGTGCATCTGCTAGTGGGCTACATATCCATTTTTAATACAGTCAGTTATGGTAAAAATGGGGCTTACTGGATATAAGGGAATACTTTAGTACACAAAACACATGTTTTTCTGGTGCTCATCTCACACAGCTATACTGTAAACTGTTTTCTACAATTACTATGACAAGTTCATTGCTCAAATATGTACAGTTTTAAGGAAAGAATTTTATATTAACCACAGGTAATAATTAGCAGCATGCGACAGACTACAACTAGTTAGCTTGGGCTTCTGCTGTTTTTCAAGATCTGTACGCTCTTCAAATATTGAATGGCAGATTGCTTTTGTGTTGACAATTACGTACATTGTGGTGTAAGTCATTTCTCGGTGCAAGTGTCCTCTTTTCCAGGAAGATTAAGCAGACCGATGCCTACACAAGATGAATGAAACAGGGTTAGTTCTGTGTGATTCCGTTGATTAAATAGAAAAAAAAGAATAGGCAGCTGGCTTGCTGTGGTGGTTTTAAATCATTAATTTCTATTAAAAAGAAAAGCAGGAGAGTTGTATAGTAAATTAAATTGTAAACAAAACTTTTTTTAACGCAATGCTTTAGTATTTTAGTACTGTAAAAATATTAAATCTATATATATTTGGGTTTTGAGCTGAATTCACATCATGGTGCTACTCAGCCTGCTACAAATATATCATAATGTGAGCTAAAAATACATTAAAAGGTTTGAGTGATGTTCCTACTTGTCATATACCTCAACACTAGTTTGGCAATAGGATATGGAACTGAGTGTGAAAGTTTATATATTGTATACCATCATTTTCCCCAATAGCCTTTGAAAAAAACAAACAAAAAAAAAAACAAAACAAAAAAACTCTCTCAATACTTGACATTTTAGCAAGTATAACTTGAACTTCAACTTTTTTTTTTTTTTTTGGTTCTAAAAATTCAGGGATATTTCAGCT
>Ga0065711_1043367_pt1 | contig 14772 bp, 9 predicted proteins | sample Hoacrofraction12_FD_59098 | JGI IMG/M metagenome (GOLD analysis project Ga0065711, IMG submission 59098) | Hoatzin crop microbial communities from Cojedes, Venezuela - Epithelial fraction 12 v2 (version 2) | ecosystem: Host-associated > Birds > Digestive system > Esophagus > Crop | place... | reverse complement strand
GGAGGGGTGGGGGGGAAGGTGTTTTAAGGTCTGGTTTTATTTCTCAGGATCCTACTCTGATTTGATTGGTGATAAATGAAGTTTCTTTTTTCTCCCCAAGTTCAGTCAGTTTTGTCCGTGATGGTAATGGCCGAGTGATCTCTCTCCTTGTCTCGACCCTTGAGCCTTCCATCATATTTCCTCTCCCCTGTCCAGCTGAGGAGGGGGAGTCATCGAGCAGTTTTGGTGGGCACCTGGCATTTATCCAGGCCAAACCTAAACACAAGTTTATGTGAGTACATAGAACAACTGTTGACATTGTTAGATTTTTTTAATGCAGACTTTTCCCCGAGTTTAAAATTCAAGCATATGTTGGCTGGAAATTGTTGCTGCTAATATTGTGATGAACATATGAGAAAGCAGCTTTAAATATAGTATTTGCTCTGGATGATTTTAACTATAAGAAAGCACCTTCTGAAATATAAACTTGAGTTCTACTGTACTAAGTTTCCTTCTTCTTCTTGATTTTTAGCTATGTAATATCATACATTTGTAACAGTATGAAATTATTTTGCAAATTTTAGTTCTGCCACTGGTTACATTTTCCATAAGAGGGCATTATAGCAGAGATAAAAATGGTATGAATTTATTCTGTAAGAGGAATGCATTAATATGTGTTCTAATCAATAGACTGAAAAGTAGGAAATTCTTGTCAATTTAAACTCGAGCCTTAAGGGACTCTGGAACCTCTGGTTCATTTTGTAAACATTCTAACTGTGTACAGTGGACACAGAAACTTCTAAAGACTTTGGAGCTTGCCTGACATTTTAAAAAGAGTTAAGCAGTTTTAAAAGTATATTAAAATTAATAAATCTTAAGAATACAACTCATCTATCATGTAATGTCATGTAGAGTGTGTTAGTATCATGGTGGTTCCCTGGTGTAGCCAGTTGTCTCTCCGCTTATGAAGGCAGCCAGTGGGCTCATGGAGTAACGGGGGTGTGCTGCTTCCTTCCACACCTGGGCGTGTGACTGCGACGTTGGCATGTGCAGTGCGTGACCTCAGTTCATCGCTCGCAGCACGGCAATGATGATAAGAACTGAACCGGTGCTCCAGCTACCTGCAGGCACGGCTTCCTGCCAGAGGGGCTGGGGCTCCGCTTTCTCTCACCTGTTCTCTCACAGCTGTTGTTCTGTCTCAGAGTTGATAGCAGAATTTCTTCATGCTTCTGTTCCATTGTATCTCAAGAAAATTACTTTTTCCAGAATGAGTCAGAAATCTGGTAAGCAAAGGAGAAGGGGACACAGAATGTTTTGCTTTTGGGTTACTACTGCTACTGCTGGGGCTTTCTGTCTATGTTGTGCCTAGGGCTCTGAACCTTCAGGCGAGGCAGGCACTGGATCCCGTCTTAATCCAGTCTCTGCAACTCCAGCTAATAACTCAGGTGGACTCACAGGGCCTTGCCTTAGGAAGCCAAGTGCATGGAAGCCTGTGAAAGAGGTAGGACTCTTTAGGTCTGTTACATAACTTCGCTAATTTATTTTATATTGTAATAGTTGCCCTCTCAGTTGAGGCTTGTATTGATTGACAAAATGTTTTGAAAGTCAAATACAAGCCAGTCTGTCTTTCACCTGCTGTCAGCTGCTAAACAGCTCTAGCATGGCTCCCGTGGTATAGCATTTCTGTTTTGCTGCTGAAGCTGCTGTGTATGTTTCAGTTAATACAATTATTAAGTAAATGACTGTCTGGTAGAATCGTTGAATCTAAAGTGAACACCAGCTTCTTTCTGTTCTTCTATTTTAGTCTACAACATCAAGAGCACTCTCAATTATGATTAAGGATGTGCAGGATGTTTCTTTTAGTCTGAAGAAGCTAATGCAACAACAATGTCTTAAATGTTTTTAGAAAACGTGACTTTGTCTTTTAGGGTGATCTGCATCCGTATTTGAGAGCTGACATGATATATGTGTTGTGCAACTTAAGAGACTTTTAGTTTATACCCAGCTCAGAGTCATGGTAAACTTTGTGTCCACAGCCTTTCTGGGATTTATAGTAACTCAGGGAGAGAAATGGTTGTCTTGTTAAACAAGATAAATTGAACATGAACATAAATAAACATGCACATGATAAATTTACATGCACACCAGCTATACAGTCTCTTTTCAGAAGAATTTCTTTCTCTTCTAGAACCACTGTTGGGGCCAGTGCTTTCCCCTGTAGTCCAAAACAGAGGAGGTACTTGAATTTGTTTTTATGAAAAACAATTACTTGTTAAAATTTTCAGTAAAACAGGTGGGCTCTTCAGCTCTCTTTTTTTTGTTTTGTTTTTTTTTTTTTCCTGAAAAGCGTATTCTGTATGAATGTTTGAATCATTTAATCTTTGTCAGAATTTCTTTTCTAGTTCTCAGAAGTGGCTCTACCCTGTGTGAGCTACTCAGTGTTAAGTAAATTCTTAGTAGTCCCTGATAGGTAATTTGTATTTCTCTATTCCTTCTACATTCTCGTCTGAGTTTCGCAGAGTGATTTTTATTGTCACGTAATAGCCAGTGATTCCTGTTTCGTATATATTATTCTAGCATCTCTTGAGGCCAGTTTTCTTTATTGTACTGATACGTTTTGAGACTTACATAGCTATGACTGTGTGTTGTTGTTGCTTACACACTGGCACTGAGTCAGCATCCCAAGTGTTTCAGTGCATGGAAGCAAATGCATTCTGGAGCTGTTGTAAAATGCCAGATGTGTGTATCTGTAGATCACTTTAGAAAAGATGTCTTTGCAAGGCATGAACTCTGTTTGACTAAGCCTATCTGTTTGGGCTACGCATGCAGCTTTTGCCATCACGGGAGCACGACAGTCTGAGTGAAGAAAGTATCTTTCACTGCTCTCCCTGGGAGTGAGTTCAGGCCGAAGTTTGACATGCTGCTGCTTGCTGAACTTCAAGCACAAGCATACTGGGAAGCAGTTCCATACAGTTTATTTTTTGTGTTACTTTGGCAGATCCATAGAAGACAAAAATGTCAGGAAAACATCCGCCTCTTCATATGATGCATCTTGTGCAACTGAAGTGCCTCATCCGTGTTTATTAGTATAAACACGTCATTCACGCTTTGCTTATCATGAAATGGCTCTGTAACAGACAGGTCCCAGTGGATGCTTTGCTCCCCTGAAGAAGGGTACTTGCTTTAATGCTGTTTCCCAGATTTCATTTGGGTGAAGATTGCATAGTTCTATATATAGTTTCAGGAACACTTAAAAATTTCTCCAGTTAGAAGGCAAGAGAAATCCTGCTGATCAGTTGGGACTGTTCCTGCAACAGATGCTTTGCTAACCAAGCGCTGTAATGAAATTCTAGCAGCTATAGGTTTAAAAGGGCACTGTAGTTGCCGTGCTGGTCTTGGGGACATCAGTATCAAATACGTCAGCAGACTTTGAGAAGGGTGTAACCACCCTGTCAGATGCCATGCTCATATTAAGCCAGCACTCTCAGTCCCTCCATTTTATTGCTTACAAAAAGGATAGGAGCATTCCTGTTTCACATCAAAGACTGATAACCTTGTGGTGTCTGTTAAGGAAGCTCAGAAAACTGTAATACAGAGGCCAAATTCAGCACTGAGACCTGAATTCTTGTTAATACACCGCCACCTAGCAAGTCTTCCTTAAATCCTAAACATACCTTTTGAGGACCTGCCTTTTCTGGTTTTGCCCAAAGTAGCATTAGCAACAGTCATTTCTATACCAGTCAAAATTAATTAGGTCAATATATCCTCCCTGAAAGTAGTCCATCATGACCAAAAAAAAAAAAAAAAGTCTACTCTCTGATATACTCCAGAAGCTGCAGTGTCTTCTAAACTGTACCTTTGGTTAATTGGGATCAGCACTGGCCACTTCAAGCCATCACTTCTTGCTACTAGCTTGAGTTTCTTCCAGGAACTGTTTAGACTTCAAGCCCGATAATGGTTCCAGACTCTCCTGAGCTACATGTGTTCTCTGTACCTCATTCGTGTTTTACAAACGTTACCTATTAGAATCCTCTGCTGCGGTAGATGCTAAAGTTGTTAAAGGGATGTTCTAATCTCCACTTGACCAACATGACTGATTCTTATCATCTGGTGGGTAGAAGCCACCTGTTCCATGCTAACGTGCAGTTAAGAAAAACTATGACACATTTTTCTTTGGGGAGGTGCAGTAGGAGGGGACACTTGTTCAGTGGGCTGTGATCCTCTTTTCTTGCCTTTTTTTTAAGATCCTCTGATGTATCATGACCATACAGTGGGTTTATCCCCTAAAAAACTGTAAGGGATCACAAAACTTGTGCAGTTCTGTCACTTGAATTTTGAAAGACTTAGGCTCCCTGCCACGTACCAGGTTTTTGTGTGGGCTCACACACGGCTCAGTATCAGATGAGCACTCTGAAGGGCTGCAGTCAATGTAGAGCAAGGACTCCTTTCTCTGCCTATCTCTTATAATTTTAAAAAATCTTTGCCACCAACCAAAGCATTTCTGGACTTGTTTTCCAGTTTGGTATTCCTCAGAGTGTCTCTGTGCTGTTTATTGCTATTCCATGTGACTTTGGTTGTCGGTATTGAATTTCATCTCGCTGCCTGTAACCCACTTCTCTAATATATCAGGCTTGCGCTGCAGCTTGTCTCTGTTGTGCATTTGCTGCTCTTCCAGCTTTCATGTTTAGCTGCACATTAGGATGTAATTGAGCTGACGTGTTCTCCAGACAGATAACAGACATTTATGACTCACTTTGCCTCTCTTGTAAGCTGATCTTGGCATTTTTGAATTTTCCGCCTTTTGGTCCGTTAAACTGTTTCCAGTGCATATTCTAGTCCCTTGCAACTGTCTCTTGTGTGAAATGATACATCTAAGCAATGATGTAAATAAAAGCAGATCATCTTACCCGTATTTTTCGTAGAAAAGAAGAAAGGATCAGGACAGAATAGTTTAAATTTCCTTTTGACACTGGTAAAATAGAAATGCTTATTAATTTTTTTCATGTCCTTGTAGTCAGCTTAGGAGCATTCTTTTTTTGAAGTTACAATTGGTTTTTAAACTGTGTGGAAGTTAGTAGTATTGTTATTGGAGAAGAGTATCTGTGTAGTTGTGTCAGTCTTCTAATATGACTTTGGATATTTTATGGGATGCACGTATAGTACAGGATTTTTCTTTGACCATGGAATTTTCAGTTTCTTCCCAGTGCTTTGTGTGGTATTTACTGGAAACTGCCATACTGTGGGAGTGTTTTGGATGAGTCTTCTAGCCTCTCCTCCTTTATTCTCCTTATCAGTGCTGCCTCACAATGTGTAGATTTGCTCATTTAAAGTTGTTTCTGTAAGACTGATGCCCGTAGAAGTTAGTTGAGCAACCTGTATTATGTGCCTCCCAGGTAACAGTGTTTGGTTTTCATAACAGAACAGGGAGCAGAGTAAAGATTGCTTGTGCTTCTGGTGTACAGTTCTACTTCAAAGCAAATTTAAGTTAGTAAGTTGTAGTTGTTTTTCTTAGATAGTGAACTGTATCTGCACAGTGTGATGTAGCAGGTGAGAAATCAGTCAGCTTTCCCTTCGGAGGGAGAGTGAGAACTCTGGATTTTGTCTGTAGCATGTACTGTCTCCAGTCTGATATCCTGGCCTGGAAAGGGATTCTGATAAGTTGGGAGTGTTCAGAAAAGGGATTATAACTGTAGGTTGTGTTCAGGAAGACCTGGTTTAAAATGCGAAACTTAAGAACCTCTGCTTGGTTCATCCAAAGGAAGGTCAGGAGATGATTTGGTCACAGACTATAAATATATAGGGATAGATTTTGGAAACTAGAAAGCTTGTTTATTTAGTAGAAAAAGGCATCTGTATTCCAAGCTGGGGAACTGAAGGTAGACAAATTTAGATAGAAAACTTAATTTTAAAGAAGGCTGTTAATATAATAAACATGAAAAAGCTTAGTGGAATATGATGTAATTGCCGAATCAGGGTAATAAATTAGTATTTCCTATGTAAAAAGCATAATGACAAATAAAGTTTGTGCTTGAAAATGTCAAAATACATCATAGAATCTCTGATTCAACATCTAATATAATGACTTTAAAGTGCTATTTGGAAGCTGTAAACTGCTATTTGGAAAGCAGCTTGTACATTTAAAAAACTCTTATTACGTCTCTTTACTACTGCTTTTAATTTTTATTTTAACTCTGTCATTTTTGTTACTCTTTTTAAAAGATGAACACCATGGGGTGAAATTCTGTGTACAGCTTTTTAGCATTTGAGCACATTAAGCCTCATTACAGGGCAGCACTTCAAGAGTTAGATGCTAAATCAAGTGGTATGCAAATTAACTCTGAAATACTACTGATCAAGTTGGTGATTGTACAGACCTAAGACTGTATTCCCTGATAAATGTGGAATGCGAAAATAGGTGCCTGTCTCTAAGCAAATAAACAGCTAGGGCTGTCCCACCTTTGAGTTTAAAATTAATAGAGAATTTAAATTAATGTGGTAAGAGGCACAGGTGATTGGTAGGAGATGACATTTATTCAGGATTTCTTAAGGAACTTGTGTTTAATATGGCTGAACTTCCCGTTGTGTTGTGTGTGACCTTCTGTTTAAACTGTGTGGGTATTCCTAGAATGACAATTTAAAAAATAGCGAATATGATGCCCTTTTTAAAAGAAGCTAAGCTGTAATCTCTGAGACTGCAGCTGAGCAGGTCTGATTTCCTTGTTGTACAAACTGAGAAATTCTTTATTATTAAAAAAGAATTAACAGGTAGATGGATAAACAGATATTTTGAAGAGAAGTCAGCTTGTCTTTATAAAAGGAATATAAGGACTCGCAGATCCTCCAGACTTCTCTGAAAACGGGGAACATGAGGATAAAAATCTGCACTGGAGCATGTGGTCATCAGAAGGTCATTCTAATTACAGAAGTCTTTGAAAATAATGGTTCTTGGATCAAAGGCTGTTAAAATTAATGGTGCCATGGCATAAAAAGGAAAGATGTTTTGTAGATTTTCAATTGATTAAAACGGATCCCTTCAACTGGGACTGGATTCCCAGAAGGTCATATTTGTGAGTGATCTTAGGGCGCAGAGGAGAAAAAGCAGTGAGGCAGAGGCATGTGATTAATTTCAAATTACTTTTGTTTTCAGATTAACTAAACTAGCTGCAGAGAATAGCAGACATAAGTGAATGGGCGCAAGAATAGCTGGAGACATTCATTGTACAGTAATGAATGAGGAACAGAGTTAGAAGGATAATCCTGCATGCGTGTGTATAGTGATAGGCCTCAAATGAAGTATTTTGGAGTTGTCACTGATAGTTCTCTTTCAAAACGTCACCTTAGTACTCTGCAGTAGTGAAAAGGGTAAATGAAAGGTCAGGTATTGCTAAAGAAGAAGTAGACAATAACACAGAACATGACACAGTATATTTCTTGTATATCTGTATTTTGAATTTTGTGTGGGGTTCTGTTTGCCTTGTCTTAGAAAGGATATAGCATGAGCAAAAAGGAAAAGCGTAGTAAAGTGTCAAGAGGAATAAGCTAGTAGTCTATAGGGGCAGTTAAACAAAAAAAAACCCGGAGGGAGAATGCGATAGAGACTTAGAAAATAAAAAATGAAATTTAGAAGGTTCTCAATTAGAAATTATTTAATAATGCTCTAACTCTTGATATGTCACAACTGTCCTGTAAAACTTCTGCTAAAATTGTGAAGGTCACTGCCACAAAATGCTGTAGAGAAGAGAAGGCTGAAAAAGAGAATGATTTCAAAATGCAGTTAAATAGATTTGCAAAGGGCAAGTAGCAGGTAGCTATTACAGGCAGTGGTTCAGGAAACCTCGAGTGCCAGATTCTGAGATGGTTTTCTGGGAAAATTACTGGGCATATGTCTAACTCCTACTTGCCCATCTATCAGTTTTTGCTGTTAGTGAGATTCTTGACCAGTTGGGCCTTTGCTCTCATCCAGTATGGCAGATTTCACTGTTTGTGTGGAGTGCTTCTGTTTAATGGAGAGGAACATGAACTGTCAGAATAATTTATTTGTGTCTGTAGTGCGTTGTGTTATTTGATGTTTCTGAATAAATTACACTAGGGAAAAAAACCCTAGATGAAACTCTAGAGGATGTTATGAAGCTTGGCAATAATATGACTTAAATGTAAGGAATCAAATCCCACTTTCTGGCCTTTGTGTGTCGCTCTGTGATGATGATTGTCTGACCTAGGAATCTCCAAGTCTCCTAAGAAAGTGCCGTCTGATAGATTCATCCCCCAAGTGATGCATCTGTCAGGAGATGATCAGAGTGGCGGGGGTTAATCTTGAAATATGTCTGGGAATGACTAGTGCTTAGATTTATAGTTTCAGAGAGTATGATAAAGGAAACAAGTAACAAGTGGGTTCCCTACTGTTGTCCTTAGACATGTCGAAATTAGAAACATTCTCATTGTGTCTTGCTATGCCTTCTTCAAAGGACAGTAAATATGTTGCTGTGCATATTATAGAATCATATAATCCTGGTGTGTTCGAATGTAACTGGGAAATGGCAGGAGTGCTGGCAGTTTGCTTTTTGTCTGATGTTAGTTTTTATACTGTACATTATTACTTTCACCTACTTTCTTGTAATGCAGGACTTGGAAAATTTGACAGCTGCCAATGTGGGTTTAAGCCTCAGTAACCAGCATAAAAGACACATTTTGTTTTCTGGTTCTTGAAATTTAAAGCAATTAAGTAGTTATTTATAGCATTACCACTTAATAATTTGTTTTCCATGTCCATGAGTCCACTTTCTTCTTTCACAGTCTTCAGTATTCCTTTTTCATTTGTTTTACCCCTGTTTCTTTACCTGCTCATTTTTACCTGTGTTGCACTGCTCAAGTTTTATCAATTTTTGTCCTTCTACTTCAGCAACCATAATCAGATGAAGCAGAACATACTGTAAAATACCATTTTCTGCTTACATTTTTGGTTGCTGGAAATCAAAAATACTGGGATGTCTGTCAAGCTGGTGCCCTGCTTCCAGCAGCAACCAGAGCAGAGGGTTAGGAAGAGTATAAAATCAGGAGAAATAGGTATGATGCTTCCTCCGAGGGCTTTCAGGGCTTGCTGCCTGTTCCAGTTCAGGGATTCCAAGAGCTGGCAATGACTTGTGTGTTTAATAACCCAGAATCTGAGTTTTCGTGGACTTGGCCAGCCTTCTTGTAATGGCAAGGATTCAACAGTGAAAGAACAGCTTCTGCTTGTTTGTAGCCTGATGAGGGGAGGAGAGTCGGGGTTGTAGCACCCGTTCTTGTGCATTTTGTTCAAAGATTTTTAATGCAAAACAGTGTCAGAAACAGAATTCACTCTGTTGTTAAGAATATACCCTTCTCTTGGACTGAAGAGTCGAATTCATCTTCTCTGTTCTGTTGTTGGCCCTGTTTGGTTTCAGTTCCCCATAAAGGCAGATGGGTACTGGGCCAGGGCGGTCGGAGCAGCCTGGGTGAGGGGCAGCTGGGGCACTGGCCTCAGAAGTGGAAACTTCTGAACCTCACGTGTCAAAGTCAGGCCGGAACCCAGAACGTCAGCCCTGGCCTGACCACTGCGACGGAAGTGTGGCTAAAGGTACATTTAGCTTGGGATCTTCTCGGTCTGAGGACGTAAGAAGGAAGAATGTCTTTTTTGAGTAATTGTGATAGGGAGGTAAATAAATGCAGGCCATGACCTGCCTTCTTTTTTTCCTTTAAACTGTTTAGTATCCAGAGATTTTATTGATGTCTACTAGCTTCTGAATGTTCAAGGGCTTGAATCTTCAGCAGAATATCGTTGTGGAGTGTTGTTGGAGTTATAAAATGAACTTGCAAAATTTTCTTTAAAAGGTTTGTAATCTGGAGGGTTGTCTGAATCCTTTTTTGCTTTTCCTGAATCGTAAATTCAGAAGTCGGAATCCTTGTCTTAGCCCTTTCTACAGGTTTTTTTTGTAATTAAGAATTTCAAATATTTGTTTCCTAAAGACTTCAAACATTTTATTGTAGATTATGCATTTTAATTACCTGAACTAAATGGAAATTTACAGAAATAATTGTATAAACTAGTGTCCTGTCAAGTTTAGACCAAAAAAATTAATGGAATTAAAGTCATAACTGAAGAAAAGCTTACAGTGTTTCATGTATTTTAAAGTATTCTGAGAAACTTAATCTGCTACTTGCAATATTTATTGATACCCCCTTTTTTCAGGACAGTATGGTTAGTATTTCTTTTATTCAGAGTAAATGAAGCAAGGATGTGCCACCAAAGCCTGACTGATAGAAGTTTTGGCAAGTGCTGGTTTTGTGTGATCCCAGGTCTACCCTCGCGCTGGTACAGAGTAGGAAGTCTTGCACTTTAGGTCGGACTTCTGCAGAGCCATGTGGGTGTCCCTGCGGTGGCATCTTCCCAGAGGAGTTTTTCCACCAGATCTTGGGGCTGAACCTCATCCACCCCCTGGCTCCTGTGACTTTGTCGTGAACAGGTGAGTTCTCACGGAAACTGCAGTGAACTGTTTAAATGACCCTGCACTCTGTTTGGACACACGAGGGCTTGGTTAGCTCCGTTTCAGTTCCCGTTGTAGCTGCCTTGGTCTAGTTCCACTTCGTGAGACGGACAGGTTGGCTTTGTGTTGAACCCTGAGTGACTGGCTCAGGTTTCCCTCACTGCTTGGGACCTTAAGCACCTTCTGCACTAGCTATCTATGGATGTACCTTACTTGTGTTTGTCCAGCACTGATCATAAATTGATCAAATCTGACCTGTGTTTCTATGGTGTGATTAACCCAAACTCCAGATAAAATGCCCATGGGTAATTACGGACCAAAAGACACTGTTTTTAAAAACATATTGTTTTTAGTCAACACTGTAAACTTCAAGCTATACATAAAAGTCTGTTTTTCTGTTGCGAGGTTGCATAAGGCGATATTTTTTCCTGAATTATACTGATAAGTGCTAGAATCTTTACAAAATTTTAGGAAACAGCATTGTAAGAAAAAAAAATCAGTCTTTATTTACTTGTGAAGTGAAAGTTTGCTCAAGTAATGCTAGGCATTAAACCTGTTAAAACTTTTATAGTATTTTGGTTTACTGAAGACAATGAGTATTTGACACTACAGAAGAGGTGCCTGTTTTGCTGAAACGTTGCAGGGCTCCTGTGACTCATTCTAGAGCCTTGGTACTTATTTTGAGATTGTATTATAACTGCATGTTGTCATGGAAGCAAGTCTGAGGAGCCTCCAGTGTTTCCATGGTGTAAGAATGAATAAAATCAGATGAGGTACCTAGGTAGTAATTGCCTGGTAAAGATTTCAGCCTTAGCTCTGAGCAATGAAAAAGCAAAGCATCTGGATAGCAATATAAAGCTATCAGAACTGTAGTGGAAGTAATAGTGTATGTTTGGGAAGAATTCAGCATCTTTATAGCTAAAAAACTAATGCCACTTATGTGGATGAAGCCTTGTATGAATGAAGTAAGGTGTGGCTTCACTATAAAGCCACTTTATGCGTAAATCAAATCATTAATTTTCAAAAATTTTCTGACATTTACATCCTGAAAAAGCTAATGGATTTTAATTAATGGGTTGTTATAGATGACGTTTCTCATGCGGTTTTCTGTTTGTTGCTGATTAATGTGAGGCAAATGACTTTCTGCTCATGCTCAGTATTTTAGGGCAAATTTGTTTATTTTTATAAAGAGATTTTTGGACTGATAATAATTTATTGCTCACAGAATAATACAATTGTCAATAAAATAATAAATACTTCTCTTCAAATGGAAAGCTTGGATTCACTGACTTTCTTCAGATCACTTCCATTACTCCTTGTTCTGAGACTTTACCCTTAAGTACTTTGAGGGCAGTGGGTTGTTATAAGTAAGTGAACCCTAATGTTTCTTTCTTAATGAAAAAACAGATTGTGCTTTAGATAAGATGAGGTTAGCAAGCATCATTTTCGTATTTTATGAATGACATTTCTTATAGATTTACTCAATTAAAAAAAATTCCCCTACAGAAAAACTTTTGGAGAAGATTAGTGGGATAGTTTTGAGAGTTAACTGACATGCTTCTAGTGTTGCGAGAGATCACTTACTAGTATCAGAGCAAGGTAAATGTAGGTCATCCTTACTATTTGAATGAATTATAAAGAACAAAATAATCATGCTGCCTAGGAGGATTTAATTATTCCCTGAATAATTTAGGAATAGTTGGAAGTTGTATTCTGAGAACTTATAAGAGGTGTCATATCTATTAAAGCACGTAAACATTACCCAACCATTGTTGTTGTATTTTGATTTAATAGTGCTCTGGGGAGTCAACAGAGTCTATCACATCTCAGTTTCCTACCACAGCATACCCTTTCTGCTGTGAATTTCAGTAAGTAAAATATTGACACCCTAGAGCTGCCATTATTTTTCTATAATAAAGTCTTAGAACATATTTTCTCTTTGCCTGGTCTCTTTTTGATGCTGAAACCCTGCTTGGGCTTCTTTGTGGACTCTTTAGCATTATAATGAAAGCTACTATTCTTAAGGCTGATGCTAATTTAAATGGAGCTTTCTAGGCCTTGCTTTAAGTTGCAAATTAAATGCATTAAATTCATTCTCAATAGCACTTAGGAACTTAAATGAGGAGCCTTGCAGTTCTGTTTTGAGCTTTAAGTGCTGGGTTGCTTGGTGAATACAGATGACTAACCCAACCTGCTGCACAGGGTTCAGTGCTAGATGTTTGTTTGCTGTTTGAAAAACAAAAGTCACAAATCAGCATTATTAAAACCAATATCAACTTTGTCTACATTTTGTATATTATGGATTTGGAATATGACTGAGATTCAACCGTTTCAGCAGTCCCCGAGAAATTTGGCTGGATGAATTGGCTTGAGCTAAGTAAATCTTGCTGAGTACCAGACACGAGAAGTGGACGGTGGCAGTCTCCTTTGCACGAAACGTTGTCTGTGATGTTAAGTCTGTAAGGGTCCATTTTTAGATCCTGGCAGAGAGGAGAGGTTGGTTGCTGAAACTGTTGTTCTGTTGAGACTGTTGTTTGTATTTGCATGAGATTCTTAGCACATGAAAGTTTTACTCCCCAGACAACCACTGGATACACTGGATACTGTGTGAGAGCACTGGTGATAGTTTTGTAGTCCCAGGTTCCCTGTTTCTGCTTTGTAGGTGTCTATTTATCTCATAGACAAAGCTCTACTTTTGCTACAGAGTAGAACTTCATCCCACAAACTGCTGGACAGTCTGTCTTTTCCTATATTATTACTTATGGTTATAACAATTTTTTTTTTCAATTCTCTGCACTAAAGAATTGCTTACCAGGCCTCAGCAAGTAAGAGTCTTTCTGTCACTACCTTTGCTGCTTTGCTTCTGCTGGGGTAATCATGGTGCAAATTGTTCCTCACTGGGTTGTTTTTGTAGCTGAAGATTGCAATAAGAGAATTGACAGAAAATAAATTGCTTATTTGTCTTTAAGTCGGTTCAGGTCATTGTCACCATCTGTGATTTTACTGCTATTCTGCTGTCACTGTTTTTTCCCTTGGAAAGCTATTTATTTATGTTTTAAGTTCATTTGAGTTCATTCTAAAGTGCTGTGGGGTTTGAGAAGGAAACTAGGTTAGAGAATCAATTTGTTGACCGAGTTAAAAAAACAAACAAACAAAACCCCCAACAAAACCAACCAACCAGATAACCCCTACAGTTTAGTGGTATCTCCCGTGCTAGCTGTGTGTCTTTAAAATAGAGTGCTCACACAGATATGATTTTCAAGAGCTATGGTGTACTCTGAAAAAAATGAGATCTAATGTAAAGTCACAGGCATTCAGACTATTCCTTTTGATCCACAAGGGCTGGGCGGTCAAACCTTTTACTTTCTGGGACCCAGAAATTTTTTCGTGTCTTTGTTACAGTACTTACTTGAGCTGATATTACAGCTTCAAGATGGCTTGTCTGTCCTCAAAATCTCTTAGTAAAACCGCTATATACTGACCTACCCGTCTTCATGTAGACATATGCTCACAGGTGTCAGGCTCAGCTTCTTTGTTTCTGTGCTTTCTGTCCACGCTCCCCTTGGAGAGACCTGGACAGTATCCAGCTAGAGATCTAGGTGGTTTTATTCCTTCATCCCCGGGAGACCATGGGAATCGCCCTTTGCTCCATCATGGCAAGGAAGAGCGAGAGCCCCTGAAGGGGTTGGAAGGTCAGAAACCCAAATCTGAAGCCAAAAGTTCCTCATCTTTGTATCAGTGCAGAATGATATACAGTCTTAATTGTAATTGCCCATGGGATGAGGCTGTCATAATTAAGCTTATCATTTACCCTAGCCAGTCTCTCTTAAAGTTTTGTTGGTGGTAAATCAATTTATTGTTGAAAAACAGTATGGGTATGCTGACTCGGGTAGCAGAATCTGTACAACACCCCCACTCCCATGAAGTACACGTGATACAAATGCAGTCACAAATTTATAAACAGGAGTGGTTAGAAAGCTGAAAAAGTGTGTGTATTTTAAATAATTTGTTTTTTAGCCACCTTGTATGAAATAATCAGATATGGCGTCCATATGAAAACTGGAGAGTTACTGTACTAACTTACTGAGCAAGGTGGACACTCGAGTTTGAGTTCATCGAGTGGGAAGCACATTTTTCACAGAATCATACAGAATGGTAGGGGTTGGAAGGAACCTCTGTGGGTCATCTAGTCCAACTCCCCTGCCGAAGCAGGGTCACCTACAGCAGGCTGCAGAGGACCTTGTCCAGGCGGGTCTTGAATATCTCCAGAGAAGGAGACTCCACAACCTCC
>Ga0065711_1007490_pt1 | contig 14772 bp, 8 predicted proteins | sample Hoacrofraction12_FD_59098 | JGI IMG/M metagenome (GOLD analysis project Ga0065711, IMG submission 59098) | Hoatzin crop microbial communities from Cojedes, Venezuela - Epithelial fraction 12 v2 (version 2) | ecosystem: Host-associated > Birds > Digestive system > Esophagus > Crop | place... | reverse complement strand
GGGGGGGGGGGGAGAGAGGGACGGAGAAGGAAGGAAAAGAAGCCTTCCACAGACCGAGGAAGGTTTACTTCAGTCAGTAATAAGCCTTGAAGCACAGCCAGAGCGCCCAGCAGGAGAAGCAGTCAAATCAGGAGCCATCACAACAAGCAGTACCAGCATCATCAGAGGCAGACCACAGGGAGCGCATCAGTTCAGCCAGACTCCGAACTGTGCCTTACCCTTAAGCACACAAGCAGGACAAGGTAGAGAAGCAGAATGGAACACAGGATTTTCTCTCTCATCTGGAGGGACAGAATAATAAAACTATGTAGATCCACTCACTAGAGAACTGCTGGCTCCCTACTAAGTATTTACTTTGAGCAGAGCTCCCGAAGTGTTTCTGAAGGCACAGAGATTGGAAAGCTGTAAACACACAGCATTATAAAAATATTGAGCAGTATGAAATTTGTGTGAGTTCTTGAATAAATCAAAATAGAGCTCAGGTTTGCCCAAGACTCAAGCAATCTGCAACATTACTGTGAATGGTTTAGGCTTAAATTAAAAAATAAAACAAAATAAAAAAAATCAGTAACTGATATTACAAAAAGTAAAAGAGGGAACAAATTGACAGAGAAGTGCCTAGAGGTAGAACTGGCTTGTGCCAGTTCAGGTTGATTCACAATACGCTAAAAAGAGTGTGTCCACCACAAATGGTACCAATTCCCTAAGATCAGCGTGGAGCTTCCAGTTACACACCACACTTTGTGATTATCTGTTAGCAGCAAGGGCTAACACCTTCTTCCACTTCTTCCAAATGAAAAGATCGGATGGGCTAGAAAGGAGGGAAAAGCTGTGTACAGGAAAGGTGGAAAAAGAGCAGTGTTTAGGAAAGAAATGTATTTAAGTCCACCATTGAAAACCAGCTCATTATTTTCTCTTGGAATATATGATCACTGTAATGGCTACCTGACTTTAACAACCATCTCTCCTACGCAAGAAAAGAAATGTCTGGCAATCTACTCAAACAATACAGCTAGCCCTTTCTTCAGTCTCTGCTAATGCCTTACCCGTCTTTGAACTTTTGACTCTGCATGTTTCAGGACAACCCCCATGGGAGCTACAGCCATCTCCACAGGCCAAGAACACCATGGTTCAAAGCACAGTGGTGACCCTCTCCTGTTCAGCAGAGCTATAATACCCCTGTTCGATGACTGGTGTAACCAGAAGGACTTGCAAGTCCTTTATTACAGTCAGCCATGACCACCAGCAAGGATATTACATGAAAGAAAGCATCCTTACAGCTTGTTTGTATCCTCCCGAAGAGCACAGGTTACTTTCCCTTTACCCCCATCCCAACCACTGCATCCTATCAGTTTACCACCAAACCAACTCCTAATGCTGGAGATACAATGGTTCAAAGCTGTATCACCAACCAGTTGCAAAATCTTAAAAAAAAAAAATGTTGATGGAAGATTCCATCATTATTACCACATTATGTTAGTATTTTCAATTATGACTGGCATCTGTAGCACAATACAGACGGTCTCTTTAAACACCTGCAATCCAAAAGGAAAAATTTAATGTGCAGATTTATTAAAAAATAAGAACAACGGTGAGCCACTGTGGAGCAACGCTCACAAACCGACATCCACCACTTGCCAAGAGAGACACAGTTTGCACCCATTCCTCAGATTACTGCTGCCCACACAACAACCCAACTCCTTCTCAGGTGGATACAAATTACTACTGTACCAATCCTGTTGCATTAAATTATAGTACTGTCAGCGTTTGCTGATATCCCATCCTATCTAATCTCTCATTTTTCTTTTTTATAAGTGTAGAATGTTATGGTCATGAAAAACAGCCCCAAAATTACAGATAATATTGGGAAGCTCAAATCCCCTAAAATAAAGGGGTTTAAATAAACGTGCAACATGCTGCACAAATTATGTGCTGCAATGCATTTTGAAAACTAAAATTCTAAGCTGTAAAGCCAGATGGCAAGCACACAGGAACCAAGTCATCGCCTGAGTGGAAAGAAAAACTAAGCCTGAAATAAACACATTTGATACAGAATGTTTTACAGCCACTAAATGTGTGTCTCCAAGACAAGACGTGATACTACAAAAGCAAGCTGACTGGAGAGTAACTTACCAAATGAAGACATAGGAGAAAAAAACAAATGTATTTCTATACTCAGGGAAGACTTTGAAAGACATGTATTGTAAAATACTCTGCTGGGAGCCAGCGGATGTCTCTGTACGTTCACTGGGAACAAAGGGGTAGGTCTGCACACAAGAATGACCACCAGTACAACCTGCCATCGGGATGAAACACGCAGAGTATTTCTGTGAGCATGAATACACTCACTTTAATATACCACTTTCCATGGTACTGGTGTAAGCACGCACTGTTCTAGTTCATAAACACCTCTTGCGAAAAGCCAGTGTACGAGGGCTACCGCACACTAGTTAGGGGGTACAGAGGACTTGGCTTGTTCAGGTCTAAGCACAATGCGCCCTGTTGCCAGAATGCAGCACACAGCTGCCTCCACGGTCAGGCAACCCACGCCAACGCCCCATCTTCACAGGAGGCTCGGGAGCCTGGACTGTTGGAAAACTGGAACAGTCCTACTCCCGCATGAAACAAGAAAGAGATGACACAGTCCATAACTAAAAGCTCACCATAGTAATACTTTTGCTTCCTAAAGTAACAAATATAACCATGCAAATACCCACGTTTAGATCTGGGCATCAAAATACTGTGCTTACTCGTGAAACAGAGATGTTCCCATAGCTTTTTCTAAGTGTCTTAGTTACAAGTATCCAGGACTAAATTCTAGAGCTAAAATATCTTTCAAAAGTCCTTTTGACCAGAAGAACAATGCTGAAAATGTTAATTTTTCTGTCACTTGGATTATGCTTTAATATAGTTTGATCCAGTTCATTGCCAGTGATGTTTCATTTCATATTGGCTGAGCCAGTGCTACACAGGCAGGCTGATTTGCACTTCTTGACTCCCTGAAAACTGAAACACTTTTCTCCCTTTGCTGCTACATGAGCCTTATGACTAGACTGTTAGATTAGCGTTAGCAGTTAAAGGGTTAGTTCATTTTGTACAGAGCATGGATGTTAAAGTATAACTCCTGTCTGCTCATGGCCATTAACAAGAGGTGCAGCAAACATGGTGATGTATTACTTTGGTTGGAAGCAACCTAACACACCAGCCAAGCATTCCAGTTCTTGCTCTCAAAAAAACCCTGGTATTGAAATACACAGCGTGATGCCCCTTAGCAAACAGTGAACGCAGCAAAAATCCTCTTAGTATCTGAATGTCCTTTCAATATTATTTTACTTGTATTTATTCTTGCTTTCTGTTTTTACTGTCTTCTTTGATTTCCTTCCTTCTGTCTATTTCTGACTGGTACTCTGTAATTATCGTATCTCGAATCAATGCTTCGCTGCTGATCGCTCACTGTTTACTGCATTTCTGACCTGCATGTCTTCCCATTGCAAAATCAATACAGTATTTGGATTTAAAATAAAACTGAGTGCTAACAGTGCTTTATTCTGTAGCTAATAACACTACCATGTTATTACTTTTTATGCCCAATAAAAAATAAGAAACTACAAACTAAAACAGCCAAGGCAAAACTGCAGTATGATTCTCAGAAATAAACCTTAAAAGCTGAAAGTGCTATGCACTTCAAGCACCCCACGACCGACTTTACTATCCATGACACTGAGTTTTATGTACGTGCCATGTTCACTAATGTTATAAATTAGGTTCGAATACAGTGTACATCATCTAACATTTTACAAGGATGTCTACGGAAGGGCATAGCAGAAAAAGCAGCCTGAACCCCAAAATATTCTAATGAAGTAGACCAGAGAAATTACATTGAACAAAAATTTAAAGAGCAAGGGACTAGGGAGAGTACCATAACACTCCACTGTACATGTAGAAACCCTTTGCCAAAAGACAAGAAAAATGGGCTTGGTCTTGCATGAGGCAATTGGGCAAAAATAGAGCAAGTCAGCTGGGAGGGCTGAGCAGGCGGATGGCTACTCAGGCAGCTGAGCAGGGCAGGAGGGAAGAGCAGCTGGCTGAGACTGGCAGGGGAAGAGGTTCACTCAAGAGTGAGAGATGATAGTTTCATTTAGGAGAAAGCGAAGTAGAAGCTGAGATGCTGAAGCAATCAAGGAAGATCTTTGCTGATAAACAGACGTTGAACACTTGTTGGTGTTTGTTTGGGGTTTTGTGACTATGTTCTACTGCTTAAACTATAGCCCTATGTGAAAATATTTAAGAGTAATACACTCGAGAAAGTGGATGTCCATGAACTGGAACTCAGGATGATTTATAGCTCCAGCAATGTAATTACCAAAACATTTAGCTGCACACATATATCTGTGCATATATGCATACACACACAACTTCCCCCCCCCCGCCCCGTGAATGTAAATTTGTGCTTGTACAGAGACCTTGTGAAGCTTAATTAACAAGTAATGTGCCATAATAATCATATTATAAAACAGTGAAATTATCCAACCCGCATTAGAGCTCTCATTTTATTAGTGTCTTCCATCACTGATGTGGAGGTAAGCCTGCCTATATCCCCATTTCGGGCGCTAATTTGAGCAAATGCATCTTTAACTGGCTTTGTTTATATTTGTCATCTGTACCTCAAATTGCTGAATCTATACTCAAAGAGTCAGTTCAGTAAGTCTCAGTGCCATATTCTCATTTTGCTTCAAAATTAACAGTTGGAGAGACACACAAATTAAATAACAAGCCCTATTTTCTTTATACAGAGTATAGTCAACACTGGATAAAGTATTTGTTTTTCTTACTGTAAATTTTCAATGCGCTGATACATAACTCTTCGACTGTTCAAGCAAAATATTTGTCCTGCAAAAAATAAAGGTTGAAATACTGTCTTTTCAAATCAGAATTTGGCAGAAATAGTTGAGAAGTAGCTAATTCAATGCAGTTTGAGTCCTTAGAAGTAAAATGGTGTCAGTAATTACAGGAAAAATTATATATAGTTGCATTTAAACAAGTGCCACGTGAAACACATTCGACCATCTGCTATAACTGTCTTCGGGTAGGATGTTGGCAGATATTGCATAATCGTCTGCATATGACAGATAATTTTAGCCAAATCTAAATAAGAAACATGTTCTGATTCTTCTGGAGGAAAAAAAAAATTAAACTGCTTTGCAAACTTACCAAATATCTGAAGTGCTTTTTAGTGTTAAGGCTGGCTGAATTCCATAAAAAGTATTGTGTTATAAACACAAAATAGAAAGAGAAAACACAGTACTCTTTTTTTACTGTTTTCTTTGCATTTTGAAACACAAATTGTTCTGCCTAGCATTTCTCATATATTTTGTTCCCTTAAACATTTTAAAAGCAGTGGCTTAGAAAAACAATTAACTCATAAAACGCTCTTCTACTCTTCAACCACTCCACAGTACAAGGACTATTCGCTTGTATAGCTTAATGCTCTGGGAAGGAAGAGATTTGCAATACCTCTGGAAAGCTTTTTTGAAACAGAAAAACACCCACAATTTGTAAAGGCTGTCCTTGTAGAACACGTGGCAAAGTCTCCCAATTTTTACAGAAATTTGTGCAGCCATATCCCATCTAACTACTTTGATTTACAATTCATTACTTCAACAGTGCACAAAAAACTGCACAACAAAATGCTATCAGTACTGCAGGTCATTTTCTAAATACAATGAAACACGTTTCCTAAAGCCACCTGCTACAAAACAAAAGAAAACAAAAAAGCCAAATTACTTGAAGATCTAACTAAACAAATATTGTTATCGGAGACAATTGAATTTTATAGTACTTATTGTAAATGCATTACAGAATTAAAATTGACTGTAGAGATTTGATTCTCCTTTAACACGCTGGAGCAGCTGAGAAGGAGCAGAAAACCTGGTAAACAAGATACCTTCAAAAAAAGAAGAACAGCCGTTCAGGACTGGATTAACTGAAGGACAGCATTTGTTGCCAGACGTGGCCAGGCCTGCGCAATTAGCCATACCGGAATGCTTCCACACCTCCAATTATGCAGCTGCTCCAGGGAACTGATGTTTGAATCCCAGAGTAACCAGGGTGGGAGGGAACATCTTGAGGTCTCTAGTCCACCTTCCTGCCCAAAAGTAGAGTTAGCTTCCAAGCTGAAGCAAGGTGTTCTGCATTTTGTCCAGTGAACTCCTGTTGACCCTCCTGGTCTCCCCAGTCCAGGAAGGACACTGGTGTGTGGGCCCAGCCCAGGACCTTTGAGATGGTGAGGGGCCGGGGCACACAAGGGCTGGCTGAGGGAACTGCCTCTGGTCATGAGAGCAGCGAGACACTGGAGCAGGTTACCCAGAGAAGCTGTGGATGCTCCATCCCTGGAAACATTCAAGGCAATGTTGGATGGAGCTTTGAGCAACCTGGTCAAGTGAAAGATGCCCCCGCCCATGGCAGAGGGGTTGGACTAGATGACCTTTAAAGGTCCCTTCCAACCCAAACCATTCTATGAGTCTATGAGTCTATGAGAGTCCTCAGCCCCTCCAATTGGTCCTGCGCTCATCAGCCCAATCGGGATTCCCTGGGCTGCAGCTTGTGACGCCTGGTTTTTTTGCTGAGCACCTCTGGGATTACAGCCTTCTCCCTCCCCTTTTGGTACCTGAATACACTACTCATCCTAAACAGTACTTGCAATCTTATTAAATAAATGCTGTGTGGATAGAAATAAATCCATGACCCAGCAAAGTTTTATCTACTTCCTAAGACAGCTCAATATTCGATTGTTCCACCTATTGGTCTAAAATATTATTCAATCACTACAGGGCTCAAAGCAACTAGTACTCATCCCACCAAACACAAACATCTCAGTGACAAAAACTAAACTTTCAATCTAGTGTCCATCCTAAACTTCTTCTCACATTATCTCTTCCTGAATTTCACAGCACAATTCATTTGCCAGTCCTGTGCTCCGAGTATTCTTTTCAAATACACCACAAGGTCAGCAGCACTGAGAGCCTCTTAGGGATACTGGCTCATCTACAGCCCAAGTAACATCAGACCTAGTTTGCTCTTAAGAAAAACATTCCTAACACAGTCCAAAAAAGCTAGCACTTTTGGCCTGAGAACATCTGAAACAACTGCTGGAATGTCCCCAGTACTGGATGCATCCCTGGAAGAGCGTTTCAAAGGAAACTGTGTGGGCATTGGTCTTCTCAGACGTACAGTCTCCAAAATTGGCCTGAACATTCACTTCCACAAAGAAATGGCATAATAACGAATGTATTTGCATGTCCTCTTCTTTTTTAGCATCCAGGAAGATGGCCATAAGCTAGCTGTGATGAACCACAGAGGTACTTTGTAGGTACCCATTAAGAATCAGATATATCACGAGTTTATTCCTCACTTTCCCAGATTGATTTGTGACTCTTACTGTCTGTCTAAAAGGCAAAAGGAAAATGAAGAATCTAATTGATTCTAATGAATTTCTACAATGAATGTGCAGCAAACAGCACTGAAAAGCTGTCTGATAAAATGATAATTTTGTTGCAAGGGGGTTTAAATTGAAAGACACCACAAAAAGGAACACACAGATGAAACATAAATAAAAGGAGGACAGATTCAGGGAGGAAAAGGAAGCAGCGAGAAGATGACAACTGATGTAACAGTTGGCACTGAAGTGTACCAAATGACAGTGCTGCCCAGTGCTCCACAGGCTTTACACAGAGTGCAGAGTGCTAAAAACAAGACTCAAACAAAACTGCTATAGTAGGATGGAGTATTATCTAAGACATATACAAGAGGGCTTAGAAGAAAGGAAAAAAAGTTCGTAGAAAAATGTGATGAAGAAACCTGCAAAACAGTTGAGGATCATGTCCCCAGAACAATATAACGCAAACATCAGCTGCAAAGATTGCCGTTAGTGAAAACAAGCGACTGAAGAAATTTTAAGTTCAGCTTCACTGGAAGAGTGTAATGAAACTGAATCAGTGGAAAGGCAAATAACTCCAAGCAATAGCCTTGGTGTTGCAGTTTTCCCTTGGAGAATTTTACTGCACTGAGCAATTTAATTTCTACTCCTAACGACTACCCACCAGACCAATGGCTATCGCTACCGTCACCTACGAAAACTGCTGTGCTAGACAAAACTCTAAAAGTACTCCTTACAAACACCAGTCTCACTTCTTTCCAAATCTGATAAAAGGAGGGGTATTCACCCATTTGTGAACTAAAAAAAGACAACTTTCAGTCACATTCAGTCAACTCCCATCCTACCCACAGCGTATTATACATGGAGAATCAAGACAATCCAGCCAGACAAATAATGGCAGTCAGTTCTGAGCTGGAAGATCTAATGCCATAATTTCCGTCACCCTCATTACAGTTGGCATGTATGCCAGCTCTGCCAGTTCATTATTAATATTAATTACTGCTAGACAGTAGAGTACCATCAGCTGCAGCGCTAGCCGGGATAATCCATGTGTACCCGGTACCTCTGATTTCTCATGTCTGTGTCTATCAGTGCTTCGAAAATTCCATGCTTCTTTCGTGTGACTGCCCATCCTCATGATAGAGCTATGTGGCTGGGAGGAAGACAACAAGGGGACTGCCATGCATTTCTGCCTCCATTGGTCGAATAAACTCTCCGAGAAAATGCATTCTTACTGTACAACAGTAAGACAGCTTCACATAGAAAGCTCAATTCTGCCACTCGTTCCAATTTTGTGATTTTTCTGTTTTGTCTGTGTTTTGTTTTGGTATTTAGAATTTCATTGTTATTTATCACAAAGAAAAAGATAAATAGAAGCACATGCAGCGAGTTACTTCTTAAGCCAAAAGCAGTATTCTCTCTTTTCCTCTCATTTCCTCTTTCCACCACCATACCTTCAACCAACATAAAGACAGCAACGGAGGTATGTGGAAAGTTAAAACCAAAAAATCCCACATTTGTAATAGTTTCAGAAGCAGATTACAGACACCAGATGAAAGCTCCACTTTGTGTTAATTGACACAATTTCCTATCAATGAAACTGCATCAGTTTACAGCCTGCAGCTTAGTTTAAGCACAATCTTGTTCTGAATAAATAGATAAATATAAAAACAACATGTCTTAACTGAAAACTTAGAATATTCTTCAGATAATGAGAATCAATAAAAGGGAAAATGATGCTGTAATGAATGCATCAGTTACCAGTGAAGGCATTCGAAAAGGTCCTCTCCAAGACCAATGGAAAAAAGTAATAAAAACAAAACCAGCAGTCCCAGCACAAGACATTTTGAGCCCACATTGCCTTCTGCTCAAGTACACTCTAGGCATTTTGCAAGGAGTGTTGGACTTCGGTGAAGTGGGTGCTGTTTATTAAGTCAGCTGCACAGTGCACAGGGTAATTGTTTTGCACATGCAGATTGCTGAAGATATTCCACTTTTCAAACACACCACGATTAAATGACGTATAAGCTTGTTCTAACAGTGATCCATAGTGTTTTAATTTCTACTCTGCTAATGTCCCAAACTTGAGATTGAGTTCTGCAAGCTCTGGTATTTTCAGCGCTCTCAAGGTTCACTCCTGCAATGTTGGATCTTAAAGCAGTTTTTCTGTGCCCTTTCCTCTGATTTCACAGAGTAGGTCACTGTCACCTCAGCGCCCTCCTTGGACACCACCATCTTGCCGTTTCTTTAATGACCATACAGTGGAATGATTCTCAGTGCTTCCAGCGCAGACTAACTCCTTCTGGACTGTCTGCAGTGAAATGAATCTGAATTGGTACTTTCCATGGGAACTGAGAGAACCCTGCTTTACGCTGAGAATAGAAAGAACAGGGAACTGAGCGCGCCCTATTTTACAAGTCACCTCCCCCTCCTCAGCAAACACTGAGGTTTTTGTGATTCATCTGTTTATCAGGTTTGTATGTCAGTTGTATTCGGGATGAAATTTCATCTTTAAATGAAGTATTTTTCCTAATAACAAGATAATCAGCTACAAGACCATACGATTTTTATTTACTACAGCTAATATACAATTATAAAGATCAACGCAAAGATGCTGGGAAAGCCATTTTTTTGTTCACCGCAAACTGGTTTTTAATCATAGTTACAGTATTCCAAACACGTTGGTTCTTTCCATTGATTGGTGTACCTTTTCTATAAACAAAGCTTATTTTAAAGGACTATAGGACAGTTACTCAAAATGAGTAAATGTATAAATGTAATTGCAATTAATTTTGTAATGACATCAGACCACCATTTACGATGTAACTCTTCTATTACTGTCACTAGTACAACACACAGACTGAAATATCTCTGCTAAAAAGCTTGAGACCCTGTGCTTACCAAACACTCAGTTACAGAGCTCCCTGGAAAACGGGAAGATGTAGCTCACCTGAATACTGGGCATGGACCCCAGCCCGGCTGCCGAGAGCGCGTTGTCGTTCTACGTGTTTGGGGAACCACATGGCACCCACAGGTGCTGGTTCAACTCTTCTAAAGCAACCTCCGCTCCCCGCAGCTCTTAAGGTTCAGAGACACTTTCAGATCTCTTGCCCTTGCTGCTCGTGCAGAACACAAACACAACCACTTCATAGTCTCATATGACTCCTCTGCTTCTTTTCACCACCTTATGTCTTCTCTTCATTCCCAGCCCCAGTTACTTGGAATATTATTGCTTTATCTAAACGTGATGTAGTACATTACAAACTGGTTCAACAACACAGTGATACTGAGTACCTCGATGACTTTAACCTTAAATAGCTTTCTGGGAAATTTCTATCAACCTGCCTCATTAAAATAAAAATCTCAGTTAAGGATATCCTAACCAAATGCATTATACTTGACATACAGAAAATGACTAAAATTGATGTCATGTCTTCCAGAGCAGCGGTGCTTTTATTTGGCAATACATTATTTATGTAAGCTTACGAGAGTCCTGCAAATTGATACTGTGGAGAAGGTACACACTGCACTGACAATGTTTCCCACACCCGAGTTTGACGAATTATGCTGAATGGTGAGAAGGCAGCGTAGCTCCCTGGCCCATTTTTATCTCAGCCTTTATTTGAGAATAACAGTGATGATAATTGCAGAAAACACAAACTACTTTTGCATGTACGCATTTTTGAAGTGGTGACCCAGAAAGCAACATTTCCAATTTCCCAATCCTACTTAATAAGCTGTATCATACTGCCACAAACAGCAAAATATTTCAAATTACTCAAAATTATTCAGAAAAACTATATCTTCCTTAAGGTAAGTAGGGAAAGTAACACATCTACCTGTTTTTTGCCCATAGCCACTGGAAACAAAAGAGAATTCTACAAAGACAGAAATACATGAAACTATAGAAGATCAAAATAATTTAATACGGTATCATCTCAGGGGAAACTAAAAATCAGCTATGAAACACATTCACCATTAATTTATACGATTTGACTACATAACATAACGTTCAAATCTGGGACACAATTTAAGCTGGGTCGAGTAACCATTATCTAACCCAGATTCCGTAAATTCACCTCAGACATTTAATTTTTTCCTAACAGCAAATATTCAATGACCCGCCACGAGATACAGAAGACAAGTATTTTTGAAAAGTATAATATTTTCTTCTTTCCACACCAAGTAGTGCCACAATGGCTATCAGAAGAAAACTGAAAGGGACAGCAATATCTAGAAAGGGCTTACATAGTTAACAGCCACAGAAAGACTGAGATATTAAAAATTCAGAAGCACAAAAAGACAGGCTTTGCTATCAATACCTTACTGGAAATAGAAAGCAATATTTAAAATAAACTTGCAACCAACTAAAAAGTTTAGAGAAAAAAATCCTCTGCCTATGTGACAGCCCAGGCTACAGCACTACAGCTAAAAAAAGGAGGATGATTATGACAATTATAATAACTGAACCCAATTCTTACAGAGAATCACAGGTGAAATTCTAGTTCACATGCACTTAAGGAGAACATGACCAGGATCTGGCCCCATTAATTTTATCACACAGCTTCGTGTGTAGGATCAGAAGCTCAGAATATGCAATGGGGACACCTGAACAAGAGTGCGTAGTTGCATATGCATAAGCGACCCTCTCACATAAAAACTGGCAACCACTTTGGCAAGAATGGTTCAACAAAAACGCTTAACATTACATATATTTCTACATATTATAAACTTCCTTGGAAAGTTTAGTGTCAGCAACAGTCACGAATCAACCTTGTAGGGTTTTTGCTTTTCTAGAACAAGTTCTCTTCCGTGGTTTCCCAGTGTGCTTTATTAGCAAAAAACCCCAAACTTCTATAGTCCCTGAACAGTGCATGAAGCAGCTGGATATTTTGCATAATTTTTTGTGAGACAGCCAAGCATGAAGCTCTTAAATTTTCTTACAAGGTAGTAACACTGGCTAGAATAGAGCTTCTGCGTGCTGCTGACTGCTGCAGCCTTCCCTGTCACCCACGGTCAGTTCCTACCTCACCCCCCACACAGCTCCCCTTCCCCTCTACCCAGCAGCACTTCTGACCTTGCAGTCACGGTGGATTCTGCGCTCCCTCCTGAAGTACCCATCCATCATGTAATTAAAGTCTCTGCTTCCACTTTAGGACTCTAGCCAGGTTGAGACATATGTTACTTAGGCATTTTATTGAAACATTAATTCAGTGCAGAAATCTGTTTGTCTCATCACGAGTATTGAATTTTTTTTTGTCCGCACATCTTCCAGTTATCGCATTTGAACACTTACTGTGTGTACAGAATTGAACAGTTAGCGCCCTTGACACTGAAGTCTTCCTTTTATATTTCCTTCGTAATTAAAGGTACAGTTTTGTCAGTCGGTTTAAAAATCTAGATGGTGGATCACTGTTGTAATTCATCTCTTCTTTGATTATGCCCTTGCCAGTCAGTTCATAATTAATGTTTATAGCGATTACCATCAGCCGTTCTGTAGCACAGAGGGCAAAAGGGTCAGGAAAGCTTCCAAGAAAGGAGAGCTCAGCTGCTATGTGGCCAAATCTTACACCGGCCACGTATGTTATGTGATCAGATTACATGGCACACGTAACTGTTGAGTAAAGATCACTGGCATCACCTAGCCAAAGAGCAACAGTGGCGCAGCACGCGCAGCTTTCCGAGTGCCTGTTGTCTGTACAAGAGCAGAGTGAAGTGATGAGAAATCAACGCTCAGAACTACGCTGGCAGTCAGGCTGGCAATTACACCCAGAGGTTGTAATACCGGATTTACACACAGCCAGAGGTCACAGATGTCACACCAGACAACATATGGCAATACAGATCGTGGGGCGCTGCCTCAGACACCGCAGACATAGCTACTGCATATTACAGATATGCTGAAATACAATAAAGAATAAACACAAAAAACTCTATTATATCATGACCCCCTGAAATCTGCTTTTCGTTACACTAACACTGACCACTGCTGATCTGCAAACACGTAAGTTTCCACAACCATTTAACAGGCAAGAGAAAGGTGCTGCTTAAAACACATCTTCAAACACGACACAGGTACTTCAAGTCAAGCGAGGGAGAATTATCTCCTAAGCCTTCTGCATTTTTTAAATGTAATGAAACAATAATTATTTAAAACAAACCTGTAATCAAACAACTATAATATGAATTTTTATTTTTTCTCAAACCACTTTTTCTAGACCACTTCTAAAGGTGAACTGGTACTGGTCAGGCATACAGGAAATCACTTCTAATTCTGCAGCAGGTGAGCACTACATTCCTCTTTCCTGTCTGTGCCTTGAAATAAGTTCGTGAGCCAACATCATGGAACAAAGCACCAGAGGAAACTCATCTCTAACATGCTCTGGTATATCAGTTGAACTTGTGTTTACATATTCTTTTTTCCTAAATTTACCACTTTCAAAAGTTAATTTCAGAGTGAAAAAAGAAGGGAAAGCTGTTACATTTACAGTGAGAAAGCTGACATGCAAAATGACACTTTGTGGCTTTTAAAACAAAACCAAACAACCAACCCAGAGTGACTTTACCAAGGGGTGCCGAAGACAAGGACAAAAAGGGTCGCTGGGAATCCAGTTTACGCTGACAAAAATTAATAACACAGGCACTGATGGTACACAAACACACTACTTTACAATTGAAAACCTTCTGACAAAGACAGGGATCTATAAAGAATTTATGTTTTATACCAAAAAGTAAGCGTTCCTTCAGGTTTTCTCTACAGCAGCACTTGCCTGGCTCGGCACAATCCGCACACTTTTCCTCGCTTTCTGACCTTAAACTTTAACAGCAGCATTTAATGCAGGAATTCATGGCAAGGTCCACTGACCTACAGTTACAGTTCACAGAATGTTCAGGGTTGGAAGGGACCTCTGTGGATCATCCGGTCCAATCCCCCTGACAAAGCAGGGTCACCTACAGCAGGCTGCACAGGACTGTGTCCAGGTGGGTCTTGAATATCTCCAGAGAAGGAGACTCCACAGCCTCCCTGGGCAGCCTGTGCCAGGGCTCCGTCACCCTCAGAGGCAAGAAGTTCTTCCTCATGTTCAGACAGAACTTCCTCTGCTTCAGTTTGTGCCCGTTGCCCCTTGTCCTGTCGCTGGGCACCACTGAAAACAGTTTGGCCCCATCCTCCTGACACCCACCCTTCAGATATTTATAAACATTTATTAGGTCCCCTCGCAGCCTTCTCTTCTCCAGGCTGAACAAGCCCAGCTCCCTCAGCCTCCCCTCATAGGAGAGATGCTCCAGTCCCCTCATCATCCTCGTAGCCCTCCGCTGGACTCTCTCCAGTAGCTCCT
>Ga0065711_1043366_pt1 | contig 14773 bp, 13 predicted proteins | sample Hoacrofraction12_FD_59098 | JGI IMG/M metagenome (GOLD analysis project Ga0065711, IMG submission 59098) | Hoatzin crop microbial communities from Cojedes, Venezuela - Epithelial fraction 12 v2 (version 2) | ecosystem: Host-associated > Birds > Digestive system > Esophagus > Crop | place... | reverse complement strand
TTTTTTTTTTTTTTTTTTTTAATTTAGTGGGGCTACATCCATTGTCTACAGATGCAGGCAGAAAGGGACCCAGAAACCTTACGCCGTCAAAATGTTGAAGAAGACAGTAAGTCATTTTGTTTTGTTTTGCTTTGCTTTACTTTGGGATATGTTTGGGATTTTCTCTGTTTTTTTCGGTGCAGTTTCTTTGTGTGGGGGAAGTGTGCTAGATTAAGGACCCTGCTAAGCTTGTATTTTCTGTGACCGAGCTTCTACTGCTCCTCATTATTAAAACAGCTTTTAGAGGTAACAGAAATCTGTTGGCAATGCCTTATCCTCATAAATCTTGCTTGTACCTTCATCTGGTGATGTCTGTATAGACTTAGGTTTGGGCAAAACTTTTTAGACAGAAATGTCTTTTTCTTTCACTATGGAAAAGAAGCAGGTTCTGAATCACTTAAATGTTCTGTGGTTGCATTTTGCTTTAATACATTGTTTTGCTCAAAAAATACCATTGGATGATTTATCTTTTTCAGAAACTGCTTAAAACACCAATGCAAACTCAAGTAAAATTAAATATTTCATGGAGGTTTGTTCCCTTTATGAAATAGCAAGAGAACCAGTTGAGACATCACTTATTTTCAGAACTCCATGTATGTCATACTTCTACCACAGCTATTTTTGTGTGTGTTACAAAATAGATGGTGGAAAGCATGAAGAGAGACTAGAGAGGAAAGGCTAATAATGGATTGAGAGACTTCAACCGGAAAGAAACGTGGGGGGTAGGGTAGAGCAGTTTGTGTTACTAAGAGGGGAAGAGAAATTTGAGAGGTAACAAGCAAGCTGTGAGGCATGGACATGATTTTTATTCATGAATGGTTTTGATTCAGGTTGTTCCAGTGTTAAATCATCCATTATTCCATAAAGTTCAGGAATGTTCATATGTAGCAGCAGAATGATGGGTGGGTAGGCGTAAACATGTCTAAATGCTGAATTAACTGGTGGTCTCTGTGCAAGACATGAGTGGGTTCCATATGAGTAAAATGTTGGCATTAATTTGTCATCTTTGAAAGTAAGCCAAAGCTTAAACTGGCACCGAAATTTGGATGTATGTGCTGTTTTGAATTTGCATCAAGTGCATTGGAGGAAGCAGAGCAGGTGAGGAGCTTGCACTGCTGTGGCCTGTGGTCTGTCTTTCCTGTGGAAATGCAGAGAACTTAATTTTTTAGTTTTTATTAGTTCTTTATGCCGACGATTCCCATAATGTTTGAGGAGTATCTGGTCTTATAATTATTATTCTGAAATGCACTAGGAAGAAGGATATTAATTAAAAACATTTGCCTTTTTTTTTTGCCTTTGTGGAGATTAATTCATTTTCACAATGGCCACATTAATACTAGATCCACCTATTGGTGTATGTCAGTTTAGACTTTTGGCAGACTTATTGTAGCACAGAATTTTTAAAGAAGCGTAGGAAAAATGGCAAGCAAGAAGAACATAAGAATATGGTTAAGTTTGCACAGCAGCAACAGCTTGGCTTAATGCAGCCTTGATTACGTTAGCAGCGTGGTTAAGCAGTTCGCGCAACTGAGTTGTTCCCAGTGTAACTGATACACTTTGGGATTCTTTGTTATGAGAACAAGTGGTTCTATTACACAACTGAGCTTATTTCTATAACTGAGAATATGGGAGGCAATGCTGTAAGGAGGTGCAACTGCCTGTGCCTGCGCACCATGAGCTAGTGCAGCTCTGTTCCAGACTGGAGACGTAGTTATCGTCACAGAGACACAACTAACTGTGTGTTACAGTGCTCCCACAGCAGGAGGCCTGATCTTTGCTCAGGGTGTCTCAGTGTGAAAATAACCAAGTGTGGGACAAATTGTATACCAAAATGTTGATCAGTGTAAGTTTCCTGTTGGCTTTTTTTTAGCAGTTAGAAAAAACAGATGGCAGTTCTATAGTGGAGGAAAAGTGAAGGGAGAAAAAGAGGAAGAGCCTGTGACTGCGTTTGATGCAGAGTCCCATTTCTTCAATTCTGTTTCTTAAATGCACAGAAGGGAGCTCTGAAGAGCACAAGAAATCAGAATAAGACAAAGGAAGATGGTGAAGCAGCAAATACTCTGGTATTTCCATTCAAACTGACTGACTTTGAACACTGCACCGAAGAAGACTAGCTCACTGAGGAAGACTATCTGTAAAAACAGGGTAGGGGTCAGGGAGAGGGTGGTCCAGCTTGTCCTGCAAGTGGGAACTAGGGATGTGTAATTAGGAGTCTGGTTGCTGACTGGCAGCTCCAGATTTGTGGACGCTGATCACTACAATACTGTAATTCGAAGTAAAGCATTAGAAATTATTACTTTTATCCCATGGGAATACCTTAGATAAGAAACAAATGATCCTTTTTGGATTAAAATAGTGTGCTAGGAACACACTGCAAGAAACGTAAAATACCTATCAGTGTTCTTTTCATTTAAGTAATAAGATTAATTTTTGATTTTGCATTACTAATGCATTTTCATTTAGGAGCAGATAAAATTTTGGGCAGGACATATCAGCCAATTCTGAGAATGCACACTTGTGGAGAGATGTGAATTTTTAGGAGGTTCTGTAATTAATATTTCTTCATGATCTACCTTAATAAAATAGTATTCTTAGATTATTTGCTCAGTTCTCTTTGGGTTTTTTCTGATTGCCGCTTAAGCCAACAAAGAGAAACAGGAGACAGTACGCTTATGCAAACCTTTGTCAATAAAATGAAATAAAGTTTTGGAAATATTTTATTTCAGTTTAGAGGTTTAATCATTCTTAACCATTAATTAAAATTTTGTATGGTTCCAAAAGGAGGAGAAAAATTTTTTTTGCTGGTTCATAACTACTGAAACGGAATGCTTCGGTTCCCTGTTTCATTTTGGTTTTGTCAAATTCAGCCCATGTTTAGGAGTAGCTTTGAATCCTTGAAGTTACACTTTTGGTGAATAAAGAACACTTCTGGTTTTTCCTCCTGAAGTGTCTGACTGTCAAAATTAGGAAACTGACAGGCAAATTAGGACCACAACTTCCAGAGCAGCTAAAATACAACTCTTTGAAGGGCTAAAGAGGTCCAAAGAAAAACTTACATATGTATTAGTGGTAAGACACCTTTCAGATAATGTATAAAAAGTTAAATTTGGATTTGTTCTTAACAGATACAAAAAGAAATGTGTTTATAAAAGATCACTTATGGGACAAGTGAATATGCATGCTAAATAATTGCCTTTGATTTGTTCATCCAACCCTTATGCTCAGTTCCTGAGCATAATTGAAATGCAGGATTTTATTATATACTCATTATTTGATTTTTGCTATGTTTGTCAGATTTTTTAAATTCCGGGCAGATAATACATATAAAGATTTGAATAATGTAATCTCTTTGTGGGGAAATCCATTCCATGAAGCAAGAAAGAAGCAAGAGCAGATCATATAGCACTTCAGAAAAACTAATCAAATGAGCGAAGTACAGCAATGAACTTTTACACTTGCAGTTGCAAATGTGAGATTGGTTTGCTTTTCAGTATGTAATTTAACTCTCCTCAAAGACTCAGCGCTTCAGAAAAATGGAGTATCTTTAGGATACACTTTACAAATATGATTGTTACTACTCTTAAGCCAAGACTTAAAAACTATGTGAGAGTTACCACAAGTCATTTGGAACAGTTGTTGTTGCAAACAACATATAGCACATAGATCATGTTGGAAGAACACAGGATTCTTGAAGGGAGCAAACATATTTATGTGCTGTTTATGAAATTAAACCTCTCATCTGCAGACCTTTGCCTCCTTTTTGTGTTTTTAGAAAGTTAGGCAGCACATGAACCAGGGTCAGCCTGGAGATCATCTCATGTCTGGACAAGTGAATGCCTCCCAAGAAAGTAGACCCATCTCTGCCTTAAATTTCCTACCTGAGTCTGGAGAAGTTGCTTTAAAAATAGTGAAGAGAACAGATGGCCACTGTCTGTGTTTTCTAAATTAAGACACCAGGTGCCTGCCTACGTTTAGGTCTGCAAGTGCTAACAACTGTAACTGAAGTAATTTGGGAGCTGCCATTGCAATAAGCAACACACTCTGCGGAAAGAAGAACGGGATGCTGAACTGGGTTGTCTGGAGCCTGGGTCCTGGAATATTCCAAATTCAGCTTGTGGCATTGGCTGAGGTATTTCTTTTGGTGTCAGCTTTCTCATCCATAAAAATGAGTTCATACTCGTTTGATTTGCTTCTCAGCAATACTTTGAAGGGTAGGCTGGTTAGTATTCGTAGGTTTTAATTGATAGGTACTGTCCCCTGAGAGCAATTAAGTATTATGAAATAGTAGGCCCTCTGTGTCTCAGTCAATGAGGCATGCAAGTACAGAGACTATTTTGGAGAATTCTCACTTTGATTTTTTTTTTTGTGTGTGTGTGGGCATCCTCCCTCACAGGGTTTGTGATGTTTAACTAATACTTCCTCAGTACTTTAATTATAATCAGTGTTGATAAAGTAGCATTCTTCCTACAGACTGGTTGATGTTCAAAATCAGGCAAACATTCAGGCACATGAGCTTTTTCTCAGATCAGAAACAGAGCAACAGTTTTCAAGCAACACATACACTGGATATAATTCTGCTGGGATTAACTCAATTGTGCTGATCAGTTAGACAATTTGAGAACAACAAATAGGTTATGTCTGTGGAGCAGAGAGGAGTGTGAGCAAGTTTAAAGGTTACAGGCTTCCCTCCTGGATAAGTGGGATTGGATATCTAGAGATAGGGTCTGAGGGAGGTTATGGTGGTCTATAAAGGCACATATAAAGTCTCAATTGCATTCATGTTTGCATATATATACTTATATATATGTATATATATACTTATATATGTGTATATATATACAAACATATCTATATATAGCCACCCTATAACATATACATACATATATTAAAATCTGTGTATGTTCCCAACTGTACAGGGAGTATAGTTTGCTGGCTTTTTCATTTTGTGTTGTAGTGAATTGCTGGTGTTCAGTGGTAATCAAGAGGCTCACGCAGATGTTTGGTCAGTTTCCTTGGAGGAGTGCAGCTTTTTGTTGAGCCTTTGTAATTGATTGAGAAGGCAAGTGCCACAGGACTCGGGCGGGGGACATGACGACTGTGTAGCATGCTTGGGGGTAGACAGGATTAGTAAATCGGTGTTTTATTGACTTTTGGAGAAGAAGATGTATGTTTGTAGCTATAAAATGAGAATTTCCATTTGCTGCCATGTGGCCTTATGGGATTTGCAATTTGAGTGCTTCCTGCCTCCATATGCCTGTTTCTCTATAAACTTTATAATGAGGCTATATATATTTATGTACATCTCCTGTGGTACAGTAATTGTCAGTACTCCTCTTGGACCAACATCACAGTAAGCGAGAGCCTGACATAATACTCCAATTTGTCTGAAGTGCTATGGCAGTATTCTTTTTTCTCCAGATTATGAAAGTTTGGAATATATTTACATACATATGTATATGTAAGGTCAATTCTTTCCTCACAAAGCTGGCATTAATTAACACGTCTTATTAATGTGTAATGTTCTAATTTTTTTCAAATTTTTCAGAAAGGAGAAAGAATAGTGTCGTATGTAAGTCTGTATGAAAACAGTCAACTGCACATCAGTACTCAGCATTAAAGAAGTGTGTTTTTGTCAACTAGCTCACACGTTCTTTTCTGTTATTCATTTGCACACACACATAAACACATGCCACACATGCCATTGCTTGGTAATTACTGGGAAATGCTAATTTCTTAATTAGCACTCCATCTGCAGTACCAGCTATTATATATGTAGATTATTTTTCCTGGTTTGCTCATTTTCAGTCATCCATGTCATCCTCTCATTCATGTGCAGTTCACACTGTTACGTTTCTTCTGAAAGATGAAAAAAATATTTCAGTGAAAATTATTTTGAATAAAGACATGAGGGAGTCGGGCTTTGAGTTTTCCACTGCTTATATCCAGTTTTCCCTCTGTATATCAGGGGAATCTGGCTTCCATGGTCTGACTCACTCCTTTCCAAAATAGGGGGCTTGGAAGTAAAAATTAAATCCAACAAATACATAGTACCTGAAGAAGAACAAAAAGGTCATTTTACATAAATGCCCTACGAAAGAAGAGAGAACTGAAAAAAAAAAAAAATTTCTGCAGTAAGATACCGATAGGTTTTGCTTTAGAAGCTATAAAATCAGACACCAGTTACCGAAAGTGGAAATTTTTCTAAAAAATAGCTTTGTAATATGCTGGTTTAGTCCTTAGAAAGCAAAAAGTGTTTTTTGTCTTTATTGACAGGACCTCCTTCAGAAAAGGAAGCAGTCCCATTCTGCAACTGAAAACAACCTGTCCTATATGCATAAATTTATTTAACATGTCATCTGTGTTACAATGTGTTGTATTACATCACATTGTAATGCAGATGGTGTGTAAAAATCACATAACACAGAATAATATTAGTTACCTGTTGCCATTTTGACTGAACTGCTGTGCTCTTCCTGAGTAAGTCATACCTTGGATTAAGATTTTAAAAACAGAGATCATATTTTTTCCTTGCTCCATTTAATTTATAGGTAATCAGCTAACACTCATTGCTAGTTTTCACAGCTTATTTTTCAGAAATACAAAGAGAAGCTAATGAAAAGAGGAAAATATAAAGCTCAACTCATTATTGTGCAGTTCAAGGAAGCTCAACCTACTGTATACATTGCATTGTTGAACAAACAGTTCTGAGAAACGAAGTCATATCCCCTAGATGATGAATTCAGTAACACCCCCCCCTCCCCCAAAATTACACATTTAGCTTTGAATAAATAACTAAACGGGAACTTTTGTGAAACGATCTGAGCTGCACGTTTGCTTCCATCAACCCATCCATGAACATTTTACTCCCTCCCTGCCTGCAGTGATTTGTCTTCTCCATGGCTTTAAGCAAGCCGAGAGGAGCTTTGTGTGTCTCGGGTGCACAGAAATGTAGTGAGGCAAGACAGGAAATAGGAAGGAAATGTGTTGCTGTCTGAGGATATATTTAATGCCTGAAGCAAAGACGCACCCCTGCAAGAGGGCTGAGCGGAGGTGCAGAGGTAAATGTTAGACTATCCTGAGATTATGGTCCTCCTCTTTAGAAACCCTTCATTATTTACAGCCTGCTAAAGAAGTCTGGAGGCATGCCTGTGATGGAGCTGTACTGCAGGGAAGGCAGGGCTTCTGCGTAGATGAATGGTCTGTGAGGCTTGTGCTGGGGGTCTCTGAGTCTTCTCCCTCTGCATTTTAGGAAGTTGTTGTTTTCAAGAAGCGTGTGCTGTGGTCCTGTCCAGTAGTGACAGTTACTCATTTTGGGGAAGAGAGATAGAGCTTGTTCTGTGCTGTTGAGCAAAGAATTAAAGGAAAACTGGCTGCGTGCACAAAAAATGAAGAGAAGAGAGCAAAAGATAATAAGCCACACTGTTTTCTCCAATGGTGGCAGTTCGGCTGTTGGAATAAAACAGGAACAGTGCACAACTTAAAACATAGCATCCTGGGTTTATTCCTCTGGCCTGAAGCTGAGTTCTCTGTAGCCCCTCGGAGAGGCAAATCTGACTGAGGTCTGTAAGAGAGAGGATTTATTTTACCAAGAACTCCGTAATCAGCGTGTATGCACTTGACAAACTGGTTACACTGGCGTATTTCAAGATAAAGTATATCCTCTTTGGCTGAGATGGTCTTCTTTTGTCTTACATCCTTCAAGAGGACATATACATACCATACCTACGTACCACATGTAGGGAGGAATGGAAGAGCAAAGACAGATAGTAACACAGCAACTGTGTAAGAGGCACAACCTGTGGGTTCCAGTTACAGAAGCTTCTTTGAGAACTCATGAAGTCAGCATCACTGTGTGATCTCCATGAGAGATGTCACCTGGTCAGAGCATCTTTTAAGACTGGAACTAAGGTTCAGTACAACTTTCTGACCTGAATATTGTGGTGGTTGATGGCTACGGGACTAATGTGTATGGGTGAGGATCATCCCAAATTTTGCCAAACTAAACTTGCTCTCTGCTTGAATCATTTAAGAAGGGCTTCCTTAAGGAAAAAAAAAAAAAAAACAAAAAAACAAAAACAGAACACAAACCTGAATAAATAAAAAATAACTAATAACATGTTTTCCTTCAAATCTAAAAAACAATGCTCCACTTTCTTTGTTATTCCTTCCCCTTCATTTTAAGCAGCTTTCAAATACTACTGTTTGTTTCCAACAAGCTATTCCATTATACTTTGCATATATTGAACGAGCAAATGTTTGAAACTTCAGCTGGGCATGTTTTCGGTACATATAGTGAAACCCAGCTGGAAGCGTTTCCATAAGTAATAAGAAATATCATAAATAAGGTGGCTTGTTTTCTGTTTCAGTCCTATGGTATTCAAGTTACTGTCATTTACAGTTTTTTTGAGAGAATTCTGATTTCAAATTTATTTTAAAATTGCAAAGATTATATGATAGGCTAACTTCTGAGGACCTCTAAGCAGTACTGTCAGGAAAATCAGCCTGCAGATATTTAGATTTTGTCTGCAAGATACATAACACTCATATAGGTTTTAGCTCTTTATATACTGATATAAGAATAGTGCTACAAGAAGAAATAGCATGATAATAATTGTAGGTTTATGGACTGAGTGGCAAACATAGTAGGTATAGGATTTGAATGTAAAAATATGAGAAAATACAAAGTCAAAAGAACTCTGTGACATGGTTTTCAGGACTTTGTGGGAGAAGTCCTAATTCCTGTAGAAGAGAGCTCTAATTTCTACAAATGAGAAGCCAAAAATCTCTCAATCAGAACGCCAGGAAAATTATTCATTTCACCATTTTAACTAATTTCAGTTATTCTTTTTGGGCCATTACTGTGTTCACAACTGCAACACCACAGTGGGAAAACATGTTAGCATTTCTGTGTTTTATGGATGAGGGGCACATGAGGTACTGAGGCTAGGAGCTGGATTTGTAAAGTATTTGTGTCCAGGCAATTAGTACCACAGTTTGTAATACATCAGTAACTACCTCCTGAATGCTTTACTTCAAAGGTAAAATTTGCCTTCTCTTCTCCAGGCTAAGCAGACGCAGGTCCCTCAGTCTTTCCTCAGAGGAGGGACACTCCAGTCCCTTCATCATCTTCATGGCCCTTCATTGGATTCTCTTCAGTATGTCGTTGTTTCTGTTGTACTGGGGAGCCCAAAACTGTGTGCAGAAGACCAGGTGTGGCCTCACCAGTGCTGAGTAGAGGGGAAGGATCCCCTCCCCTGACCGGCTGACAACACTTCTCCTAATGCAGCCCAGAATGCCATTGGCCTTCTTTGCCACAAGAGCACATTGCTGGCTCATGTTCAACTTTGTGTCCACCGGGACCCCCAGGTCCTTTCCTGCCAAGCTGCCTTTCAGTTGGGTTCCCTCCAGCCTGTGCTGGTGCCTGGCCAGTTGCTGGTTGTTCCCCCCAGGCGCAGGACTTTGCACTTCCCCTTGTTGAACTGCGTGAGGTTCCCATCAGCCCATTTCTCCAGCCTGTCCAGGTGCTTCTGGATGGCAGCATGACCCTCTGGCATATCAGCCCCTCCTCCCAGTTTGGTGTCATCTGCAAACTTGCTGAGGGTGCACTCTGCCCCACCATCCAGATCGTTCATGAAGAAGCTAAACAGGATTGGACCCAGTATTGACTCCTGGGGTACTCCATTAGTTACTGACCTCCAATGACAATTCATGCCACTGATCACAACCCTCTGGGCCTGGCTGTTCAGTCACCTCACTGTCTGCTTATTCAGCCCACACTGCAACATCTCTTCTATGGCGATCTTGTGGGAGACTGTGTAAAAGGCCTTATTTAAGTCCAACTAGACAATGTCCACTGCTCTCCCCTCATCTATGAAGCCAGTCATTTCATCACAGAAGTTTCTCAGGTTGGTAAAGCATGACCTGCCCATGGTGAATGCTCCTGATGACTGACTTGTCATTTGTGTGCCTGGAAAAGGTTTCCAGGATTAGCTGTTCCACCACCATCCCAGGGACTGAGGTGGCACTGACCAACCTGTAGTTCCCCGAGTGCTTCTTCTTGCCCTTCTTGAAGACAGGAGTGACATTTGCTATCCTCCAGTCTTTGGGCACTTCTCCCAGTCACCATGACTGATCAAAGGTTATTGCAAGTGGCCTCACAATGACATCTGCCAGCTCCCTCAGCACTCGTGGGCACATCCTGTCAGGGCCCATGGGCTTATGTATGCCCAGTTTGCTTAAGTCTTCCCTGACCTGATCCTCTTCCACCAAGGGTATGTCTTACTTGCTCCAGCCTTTACCCCTGGTCTCTGGGGCCTGGGATTCCTGAAGGCCGGTATTGCTAGTAGAGATTGAGGTGAAGAAGGCATTCAGTACCTCAGCCTCTTCCATGTCTGTGTTCCTTCCAGGTTACCAATCCTTGCTTCCACCTTCTGCGTGCTTCCTTTTTGTATTCGAGTTTTGCCAGGAGCCCCTTGTTTTTTCACACAGGCCTCCTTTCTAGCACCTTATGCCATGGGTCTTTTCTAAGGAGACCTTTGAATATGCTAAAGTTTGCTCTCCTGAGGTCCAGGGTAGTGAGCTTGTTTTTCACTCTCCTCTGTGCCCTCAGGATCCTGAACTTCACTATCTCTTGGTCACTGCAGCCAAGGCTGTCTTTGATCTTCACATCCCCATTGAATCCCTCCTAGTTGGTGAGTATGAGCTACAGCAGAGCTTCTCTTCTCACTGGCTCCTTTGTCGCTTGGAGGAGGAAGTTATTATCAATGCACTCCAAGTGCCTCGTGGATTGCTTGTGTCTTGCTGTGTTGTCCTTGCAGCAGATAACAGAGGGGTTGAAGTTCCCTATGAGGGCCAGGGCCTGCAAACGTGAGGCTGCTCCTATCTGTCTGTAGACAGCCTCATCCATTTGTTCTTCAGGTAGCCTATAGCAGACACACACTGTAATGTCACCTTTTAACTTGTGTGTTATGTCACCTAAGAACTGGTGTGTTACAAGCCAGGTCTTCTTCGTCCCGTGTAGTGCATATGTGAAATGTATTCAAAGACAGACAGCTTTATTACCACTGAGCTTCGTACAGAGCTGGTTCATCCCAAAGTTTATGAAAGTATGGTCAGAGTATTGTGTTTGTAGTAAGGACCTCAAAAAACTTAGGTTGAAAATCCCAGGTAGTTTCTCATCACTGGGTAGCTAGACCTTACCAAAAGTCGAAGTAATGACAGATTTTACCTGCAGTAACATAAGAACCTACAGGGTCTTCGGGGTTGTGGGGTTTTTTAAGTACCAAAATCGCACCCCAGAACACACTTTATGCATCAGAGGTGGGTTTTAGGCCTGATTCTGTGTGATTTGCGAGATCTGCATGTGAATTCAGTGGCCATAAAGGGAGATGTAGGCGACTCCCCTGAAATTAAAATATTCACCTGTTCTGGTTCAAGTTCACATAACTTACAATAGCTTCCTTTCAGCATGTCTTCCATTTACTCCTAAATTGTATGAAGTGTAAGGGAACACTGGATCGAATACGGAAGACACGCTGTGGCTCTCGTGCACAGAATTCACAGCCTGGGGTGATCTGTTGGAGAGGAAAGTCACTGTATGTTACTGCTGCTCTCAGCCTGCTCAGTCACTTTTCTCTTTTTTCTAGCACAGCTCAGATCCTGGCAGAGGAGGCAAGTTAATGTGCTGTCATTAGTGTAGTTGAGACATCCTCCACAGGGACTGGAGAGATGTAGGGACAAAAACAGTCCTGTAAATTCTAGTGTTATTTGTTGACACATAGTGGTAACAAGAAACTCAGCTCAGAGTTGCTAATCTATGAAGTGAGCTCTCTGAATTAGTTATAAGGCCTTGTTTCACATATCTGCCTACCTCTCTTAACCATCTGACCATCTCTACATGCTTCTCTGTATCCTCTTCCAACTGTACCAAATATTTTTCATTTTCAGTCCCTGAAAGTTTCTGCAAGGGATTCCTTCCCTGCATTCCTTTGAGGATCTACTGGTTTTCTGTGTTATTCAGATTACAAAGTATAGAACCTGGAAATTTTAAGCAGTATGGGGGCATGGGGTCATTTATATGGTTCCTGGAAGAGTGGAGTTACAGGTGCTATATACTGCGAAGCAACAAGGAAGTGACTGCAGGACCCTTCATTATCAGTGTTCAGGGTTGACCTACCAGAATAATTGTCTAGCATCAGGAAATTGCAGGTCTCCTAGTACAGGTGTCATTTAAGCAGCAGGTCCAGAGATTCAGGGAGGGTCATTCAAGATAACGTGCAAGACTTAACCTAAACCTGACGTTGTCGTGATTTCATCCCTCCTGAAACATTCTGAACAAAGCAGTCTCATTTGATCATCAGACTCACAACTAGGCCTTCCCCAGTCATCATCTATGTTATTGCTTACAAAACGGAGTGGTACAGCACATAGTTGATTTTCATGCTTTATCCCCAGCCAGCAGCTCAGCCCCACACAGCGGCTCATTCACTGCCCCCAGTGCAGTGGGGGATGGAATTGCAACAGCGAGATAACTCATGGGTTGAGATAAAGACAGTTTAGTAGGTAAATGTGCCAATGAAACAAAACAAGGAATTCATTCAGTCCTTCCCATCGGCAGGCAGGTTTTCATCCATCCCCAGGAAAGCAGGGCTCCATCACGCCTGACGGTTTCTTGGGAAGACAAATGCCTTAGCTCTGACCGTACCCCCTTCCTCTTCCTTCCCCCAGCTTTTATTGTTGACCACCGTGTTACATGGTATGTGATATCACTGTGGTCAGCTGTCCCGTCTGTGCACCCTCCCAGCTTATTCTGCATCCCCAGCCTGGGCCAGTGGGAGAAGCAGAAAAGGCCCTGGTGCGGTGTAAACACTGCTCAGCCATAGCTAAAACATCCCTGTGTTATCAACAGTTTTCTTCACAAGTCGAGAACATAGCCCCGCACAAGTTACTGTGAAGAAAATTAACTCTGTCCCAGACAAAACCATTACATTGATCACATGGCTGAGCTGGATATCTGTGATGGAGATTACGGTATTAATGGTAGCCCTGATGCATCAGACCTTCATTGGGTAACAGTAGAAGGTTCACCTGCGTCTGTAAGTGTGGGTTGATTCAAAGAAGGATGGGTACACTAGCTTACTATTTATGGACAATTTCTTAAATTGCAGCAAGCATTGCACTTGGCTAATAATATAAGTAGACATAACATATTCCAGATCTTTATCATGCAGCTGAGGACTCCTAAGAAATTCAAGTAGCTTCGAGATAAAATGTACAGGATGATAGGAAATGTGCTACAAACTAATAGCTCTCAATTTCTAAGGGATTACTGTTACGTGGCAATTTATGTATTCAGAGGGATGATGTGAGTATGAAGCCTTTTACAGAATGCCAGATGTCTAAAATTGGTTATATCACTTAGAATAAAAGCTGTGTTAATACATTTTCACTGAGAAGAGAGGAAATTTTTTTGGATTTGTAACTGCATAGGTGAAAAGCAAGAACGGGCAAGAAAATGGCAAGTACAATTTTCTAAATAATCCTATAAATGTGACTCTTTTTAACTACAAAAAAAACTGTACTTACCTTTTCATATACACATTGTTCTTGTGTCTTAAAAGTGTCCTACTCCAACCAGCTTTGAGAACAGTAGCAATGGCAGTAACACACTATAAATAGTGAATAGCTGAAATGAGCAGTTCATGAATACCTAATAGCCTGAAATTTGTTTGCATAAACTATTCAACAATTATCAAACATATTTGCAGAAATCTGTGTATAAATGAGTCAGGAACAGAAATAACAACCAAATTAGTCAGATAGTTAGACCCCAGCATATAATAAGGCCTGTTCTAATGAACATGTAACTTTTTTTGAACTCAGACTTAAAATGTATTTATTGCAAATTACCAGCGTTGTGCAAGCTGTAAGTGCCTCTGGACCCGTCCTTCACTCTTTGGTGGTGCCACCAAGTTAATGTGGGTGACCAATAGAACCCATTTGCAAAGGTTTGTGTGTCTGGGGGAATATTACCTGCATTTGGTCAGCTTTACCACGGAAATTGTACATTACAAGATGCAGGGCCTGTTAATCAGATATGTCAGCATGTGATTTGCTGTGCTGATGTCTGTACAATCCCACAAATCATTTCTACCCATCTTATAGTTTGCCTGCAAAGGTACTGTGCTTTTTGAGAAACAGAAGTGTTGCTTCTTTTATGGGATGATTTACATTTAAGAGATTAATGGTACTATCATATGCAGATAGTGCATTTCTCTTTCATTTTTTAAAAGCATATGCTTGTACAAGCCCAGCTGATCTGTATTTGCAGCCAGCATTTTTGCATGTACAAGCAGAGTTTTAGGCACCCAGCAGGACAAAGGCAAGCACATAGACAGAACTTGCAGTAGTTCCATGCAAGTGTGTTCAATCTGAAGAATACGCATCAATTGACTTTATCAACTGAATATGGCCACAGATTGGAAGTGTGGACATGAGCACATGAAACAGTTGCTGTAATAATGAATAGTCTATTTTCTTTGCATTAGTGTTTTGGTTTCGGCTGCCGCCGGCAACAAAAGTGCCACGCGGCCGCCCCTCCCCCCACCGGCGTGCGGAGGAGAATGGAAAGAAAGAGGCAGAAACTGGTGGGTCGGGATAAGGGCAGTTTAACAGAACAGCAAACAGAGGGAAACAGGAACAACAACGATACAGATAAGGAGAAAACACGACAAAA